>ERZ869991.639-NODE-639-length-12047-cov-5.468922_pt1 | contig 12047 bp, 16 predicted proteins | sample MGYA00520862_ERZ869991 | MGnify/ENA primary metagenome ERZ869991 (study PRJEB32232, sample SAMN07284978) | human gut metagenome | biome: human-associated habitat; material: feces | host: Homo sapiens | place: Tanzania | collected 2014-08-11 ...
TAAGTGCTGTTTTTTCACCGGCATAAATAATAAACTGTAATCATTTAGAAATTATAAGATTAAAATAGTGGCTTTCGCGTGAGAATCGTAATTCTGCAATTTCTTCTAAAGCATTATTAAATTCTTTGTTGATCTGCCCATTGATAAATACAGAGTGTAACTCCTCAATCGCATTAAGGACAAAATCGCGCACATAGGCAAGATCTGTATTTCTATTACTCCAATATTCATAAACTTCTGTTCTTGATAAATCTTCTTGAATATTCTTTAATTGGGGATATTTTTTGAGTAAATTTTCTTTTTCGGATAGGAGTTTCGATAAATATGTATTAATTATGAAGCAACAATTAATATAATAAACACTTATATTCTCGCAGTCGAATAATTTAAAATTCAGAGAACTATACCTTTCTAAATATTTTTTTAAGCTATCCAAACGATATGAATCAAGCGTATTATTTGACATATCCCTAACTGCCTGTTTAAACTGAAAATATAATTGATTTTTTTCTTCGCGTTCAATACATTGTGGAGAATATATTTGATTAAATGACTTAAACTCCATAGTTTGTATTGATTTATAAGTAGATACGATTGCTTTATGAGCTATAGATAGGCCATGTTTCATTTCTTCATCTCGTTTAATCCAATTTTGTTCAAACGATATGAATTCTCTGTAAAATTTTTTATATTCTTTCAATAATTCAGAAATTGATGGTATAGGATATAGTCTAAATGCATTATTTGCGGCCTCTATAATAGGAGTCAGAGTTGGCAATAAATTATATTTCGGAGTATTCATTTGTTCTCATTTTATCCGTTGGCGGAATTAAATTAGTTAATAATTGATGTTTAGAAACTTGTACATATCGTTGATTCTGTGTAAATTAGTAGTGCTTAAGCTATTAATTATAAATCATCGCATGCACAACCTTTACGCAATATTAGCCAAATTTCTTGAGATATGCAAGCGTTTCTCCAAAAACTTGGTCAACAAACATGGTAATATTTCTCGTCGAGGAGTAGTACCCCGTTCCTCTGACTTGGAGGTCGTAGTCCTAAATCTCACAACCGAGGCATTAAGTATTAACAGCGAATACTACCTGTTCCACAAATTGGAGTAGTACCTATTAATTTTGCCAAATATTATTGCCACAAAGATATAACAATTATCTCACCCCACCCACGCAAATTGGATATAAATCGTGCTGTGGGAACTTCTCGCAGCCGATATAGAGGGTATCGAAGGCATCGGTGCCATCGGTGCGGTGTTCGAGAAGGTCTTCTTCGGATTCGGGTTGTTTTTCCATACTTTTGTTCTTGCGGAAGCCGTTGCGTCCTCGCTCCACTCCTGCACTTTGGATGGCGAGGATAAGGTCATCGTTGTTTTGTCGGTTGAAGTACGGCATGAGGCGTTGCTTCCCGGCAAAGCCCTGATTGATGAGAAGGTATTTCTCATCATGTCGCATCGGGTTGCCGAGGTACACGTCAATGACCTGCCAGCCGTGGCGCTCGAACTCATGTACTACCACCCAATGGAAGTCCTGGTCATTCACGGCATAGTTAGAGCCGAGAGCGGTGGCATCGTAGTAGTAGATGACCGTCTTGTTAGGGTGTGGAGCATAGTAGGTGCAGAAGTCGGCTACGAGCGCAGGGATTTTGCGCTCGAACTTCACATAGAAGGATTTGAGGATGTTTAATCTATTGTTGCGTGGCTGACCGCACACAATCCAGTTGATATTGGCATTATAGTCCATGCCGATGCAAAGAGGCTGCATAGGGTCGATGTCCGAGTCCGTGCGACAGTCGAGCGAGCTGTTAAGCGTAGAGAACTGGTTGTTGGCGTGGATAGTATAAAGATCCTGCTGCGCCTCTTTTATGATGCGGTCGTAGCCGAGCGAGTCGAGGTAGTCAAAATCCGACGCATCATATTTGTGGTACTCCTGCATTGACGAATAGAAGCCATCGTGCGAGATGCCGATCTTCTGACAGAGGATAGAAGTCTGGAACGTCTTCGGCGTGAGGTCGCGCTTCATCTGCCGGATATACTCTTCACCGAGAAGCTGTAGGTTTTCGAGTGTAGAGTATTCCTTGTAGTAGACAGCCACCGAGCGCATCTTGTTAAGCGACTGGTCGAGCCATTTGAGGTAATTAGGCAGATAAGAAGGAATGGGCTTGCGCTGCTCTTTGAGTTGTGCGATGCGCTCCTTCGTCTGCCAAATCTTGTAAATCGTGCCCTTGATGGTGTCAATCAGTTCCGTGTCCATCTTTTCTTCATAGTGCAGGAACCAAGAACCCTTGGTAGTCTGAGGCATATCCGAGAGCACCATCATGCTATGGTTAAAGCTGTGGTGCCCGAAGTACGAGCGTATGCCACCATTGGCAGGCAGAGTCTCGTCCTTCAGTTTGTTGTAATCAATGAACTTCGCCTCGTCGATGAGCAGCCATGAGAGCGTGAGCGAGTTGGAAGAGCCCGGTCGGTCCTGACTGATGATGATAGCCACGCTACCATTATAGAACGTGATTACATGCTCATAGTCAGCCGGTTCGGTGATAGGCTTCGCGAAGGACTTCGGCGGTTTTCTGCCTACCACATAATGCACGCCATTGATATAACCCCAACGCTTCCATGCTGCAAGCAGCCCGGGGAGCGTGTTGGTGAGTCCGTGCTTAAACGTAGGCACGACGATACCACCAGTAGATCCAGGCATCCGCTGCATGTTACGCAGCACGAAAGGCGAGGCGATGGAGTCCGTCTTGCCAGTGCGTCGTCCAGCCACGATGACCGTAGTCTTCGCCCCGATGTATTGCGTCAGGAGCTGAGGTTTGTTGAAGTACACACGCTTAGAGTGTTGCTTCGCCTCGATATCCCAAAGAGAAGTATCAACTTTGTTCGTCATTGTCTTCAGGCTTAAAGATGTCATCAAGCACAAGATCCGCTTGTTCGTATTCAATGTTTTCTGTGTCCGGATGCGAAGTGGTAAGCTCCTGGGTGAGCTTTCGGATGCGGTCGTCGATGTTCGGAACAGGTGTGATGCCCACAACACGCGGGTCAGTAGTCGGGAAGAACGGTTGGACAACAATCATGTGATACGGCACAGATTGCTCGTCCTCGATGTCGATGCGGTTGAACTTCGCATAAGAAGTGGCCGCTTTCTCCATTGTCTTCGTATCCTTGCGCTTCTTCGCCATCTGATACGTCTCCATAATCATTTCGTTATACCGCCAGCGGTGGAAGTCGCGCGTACACTCCGAGAGGTTCGGTAGCAGAGCCTTGACGATTTTCAAGTCAGCATACGCCGTGACTTGCGACAGTCCGTATCTGCTACGCAACTCATCGACGAACTGACGATCCTTCATGTCAGGGTTGGCGATAGACCATGTTACCATATCCCTTAATCGAAGTAGGTGTTCGATTTGGGGAACAGGATATTTACCTTCCAATTCCGATTGGGAGGTGTAAAGGTCCTGTTTGGCGATGTCGATGATACTGAGCTGAGACATGATTGTTAATGTTATGGGATAAGCCTCACTAAGCCTTCCTAAGCCTTTTTAAGCCTTGGGTGTGAGGGCTGTTTGTGGGCAATTTTGGTGAGCTATTCATCATCCTCCATATCGAGGAGGTTGTTACGGGTGTTTTCAAGAGCGAGTGGAGAGCCGACGTAGGCGAGCTGCATCTCCTGATGCAATAGCTTGACACGTGAAGCAGCCTTGCCACGGTGGTAACGCTGCGAGACGGCGGTACTTCGGTCTGCGATGTCACGGCGTAGTGTCTCAGGCGATACGCCAAGAATTACAGCCATATCGCTGATTTTTAGGTAGATTGAAGCATATTGTTCAATCTGCGTGAGAACTTCTTCTGAATATACCATATTATTTTAATTGTTAGCACCGGCAGCGTTGATGCGCTGTTGGAAAAGGTCGGTTAGCGGAACGGAATGGTTCTTTATAAGATCCATGACGGACGCATGAAGAGTGGTGAAGATGTCGGGCGAAGTGGAGATGAACGTGGACTCATGGCGGTTGCCTCGCGTTAGGTTTTGCGAGGTGACGACGCTAATTTGTTCTCCTGACTCCGCTTGCACGAGAAGGATTTTGGAATGGTTGTCAGCAAGATAGGTGCGCTTCATCGTCTGTGTGATGAATGCCCAAAGTTTTAGCGTTTTGTTCGTAGCCTTATGGTCGAGAACAAGATTAAAGGCAGAAATGTTGCCGGACTTCTCGATGAAGAAGAGCCTACGCAGGAACTCCTCGGAGATTGAGAACGAAGTCTGCCAAATCTCCGCTTTGCCGACCTGTCCCAAAATCCACTCTAAGACGTCCGCCACCTGAAGAGCATTGGAGAGATACGCCTGGTGTGGACATTCCGAGAGTGGCTTTAGGATGTCATCTATGTTGATGTTGCGCTTCACTACTTCTTGGATTTAGACTTGGACTTCGGCTTGGAAGGAGTGGCATCCTCGGGCTGCTCAGCTAATTGGTCCGTTGTCGATGGACTAATTTCTGTTTCCTTAGTCTGCTCCTCTTCGCTTTCGTTGGTTTCGGTATTTGCTGCACTTTCTGCCTTTGTCACATAATGGTCATAAGTGTCCCAATTTGCGTGCAACTTTTTATCGAGATTTATAAACTCGTCGAGTAACGGCTTGCGTTCTGCAGCCGGCACCTGCTTAGTAGAGTCCGACAACAAGCGTAGGCGCAAATGGAGTTCACGCATACGATGAGTGATATCAAGGTTCTCGACATAGAGCGCCTGGATATCCTCAGGCAGCGAGTCGTGATCCGCACGCTTGCCAGCCTTGAAGTCCGTAGCAGGGTTCGTGTCTTTGTTGGAAAACTCTGTTCGACTTGCCACAATAGCATCCACTTGCTTCTGCATGATGTTCACCTCGTCGTGGGCTTCGATCTCACGGCGAACCTTGAGGAAGGCATGTAGCTTGCCTTCGATGAACTCAGCCTTGCCCTTAGGATTGATGCTGAGATTACGATACATTATGGTGTTATTGGTGAGTTGGAGAAGAAGGATAGCACCCTCGTTCCAGTCACGCTCTGCAGATGGCGTGTCGAGCCATTGCTGGAGTTTGTCAGTCAGATTGTTCATATTTTATAGTTTAACTTCGTTGAATTGTGGCTGTACTCGGCATAGTTCAAGCAAGCTGGACTCTGCTCTCGTTTGCTCACAATTTGTTGTTGATACCAGTAAAGAACACACAATTCTTGTGATGTTCGGTAAGCACATTGCGCATAGCCTTCAGCGTAGAGCCAGTAGTAACGAAGTCGTCGAAGACGATGCAGTTAGGCTCTTTGGGGAGATTGTTCATGGTGAACACCGCCCCGATACGCTGCTTTGAATGACAGAAAGCAACATCCTCGTAGAACGGGATGTTCAGTTGGGAAGCAATCATTTCACTGATACGAGTGGCGAAGTTCTTGACGAGATGGCGACGTTTGGGAGTGGTGACGATACACCACGCCCCCGTGTTCAGCTCCTCACCGAGGATGTCACGGATAAGTGGCGAGATGCTATCAGCGAAGAACGCCACCATACTGTCGTCGCCCTTGATATCCGTCAGCGTTCTGCCATACAGCGACTTCTGCCATAGAGAGATGAAGAACGTGTCCGCCCGTCGGGTAAGCCGGATGCGTCGGGTGAAGTCGCACCGCGCTTCGACCGACTTATCCCACGCCTTACGCTTCTCGATGGCAAATATATCCTTCTGTTCATGCGCTGCATTGGGTGAAGACAGATCAAGCGGACCCGATAAGTCCGGCACGGAAATGTCATTCAAGAATTCCTGCATGTCTATCGGAGTCCGCTTGTCCATGGTCAACTATGATTATAACTTTACTCGCCGTTACGCTGCGCAATCAATGTCACCGTCCTCAGTGGTGATAGTACCAGTATAGAACGGAGCCGGACACTCGTCCGATGCCTCCACGTTGATAGTGGTGCCGGTGGTGCCAGTGGCACCCTGACCGAGATCCTGCGTGACGGTGGTCTTGGTAGTCCACTTGTCGCAACCCACGACACGGTGCTTGCCCTTCATGTCCTCGACGATGAAGACGTTGTCGTTGTTATTGAGGTAAGCAGCTGCAGCCGATGCCGCTTCGCCTACCGACGGATGAACCGCCACGAGTTTGTTGAGCTGCGTCTGTGACGGCAGTTCACCCTGCGCCTCACTTGTGAGCTGCGACTTCTCAGGAAGGATGTCGATGTATTTCCATACAGCGTTTTCCTTCAGCGTGAAGGAGCCGTCATAGACAGAAGAAGTGACACGTCCGACCTCGTTATGAGGAAGTTTAGGCCAAACAAGAATATCATTCTTGGATGTATAATAAACACGGCGACGCACACCAGGAAGTTCCGGTGTGCCCATCGCCCATGCAAGAGATTTTTGTACGTCTGTATTAGATGCTGCCATAATTACTATTGTTAAGAGTTAGACTATAAGCCAGCCAGTTCAACGACCTTCAGGCGTCGCTTGTCGATAGACTCGAACTGTACACCGAAGAACATGGTGGCGATGTACGAGAGAAGGAACGCATCAAAACGCTCAACGTCAACCGATTCCACGTCGCCCATCTGGTCATATCCATAAAGCATATTGATTTTTGGCGAGATATGGATATACTTCGAGTCCGTCTTGTTAGCAAGCGGACAGAAGATGAGTTTGCCGTTAGAACCCTCGACAGTAGGCTGATTGTACTGCGTGTTGTATGGGATACCGCTGTGTGTGAGCAGATAACCCTCGTTATACTTATCCACGAAGTCCTGCGAGCAGTACATGAAGAGAGTCTGCGAGCGAAGACGAGGATCGAGCGAGAACAGAATCTCCTTAGCCACGTCCACGGCGTTGGCAGAGGTTATGGCATCCGTCAGTTTGAGGTAATTGCCGTTCTCCTTAGCGAGAGCACCGGAAGTAACCTCCTTCTTTGTGATGGTGTCGAAGCCATCGAAAAGATCCTGGGTGGTAGTACCGCTTGCGTTGCGCACACCGCTCCAGATGGCATCATTGAGCTTTTCGGAGAGCGACTTGGCGATAAGTCCAAGCACCTCGCGAGCCGTAGGCACAGACTTCTGTCCGTCGCCCTTAGTGGCACCCGTGCCGAGGAGCGTAGAGATAGCCGAGTTAGGCTCGAACTTAGCGACCACTGAACCGAAGAACGTTTCAAGCGTTCGGAAGTCCAGCTGCAAGTTCACGTCCTCCGAGCGAGTTGGCGAGTAAGGAGCGAACTGTGCCGAAGCGTTGAGCGTGCCCACACTCTCCTTGTAGCGGATGCCAGGGCGACCGGTCATAAACTTAAGAGTTTCGTCGCAGCCGATAATCGGCAGACGAAGAAAGTCAGAACGCCACTTTCGAGCAGCATCCTTGTATTCTTGTAGGGTAAATTGTAGTTTTCCTGCCATGATAGGGAGTTTTGAATTATGATTTTTGAGTTGTTATGGTAATGAGTCAAAGAGAGCCTGAGCCGAGTTGGTGGTGTCGTAGAACTTCTCGATGTCAGACTTTTCGGTGTTGGTGCCACCGTCCTTCTTGTCATCAACAACCGTGTTTGTAGTGTCAGCAGGGAGCTTTTTCAGTTTCTCCTCCAAATCGCTTTTAGCCTTAGTCAGACGGTCAACGTCAGCAGAGAGTGTGGTGATTTCCTTGTACTTCGCTGTGATGTCCGCCTCAATAGAGTCGAGCTGTGCCGTGGTAAGCGTAACCTTGTCGTCGTTAGCTTCCAGCGAGTCGCAAGCGAGAGTCTTGCAAATGTTAGAATAGGTCTTTTTCATTTTTTCTTCAGAAGATATGGTTGGAACAATTTTATTTGGTTTCTCTTGCGAGTGGAAAACAGAGGCACAAGCCTGCAGGAACCGTCTGAACGCCGTGATGTCTTCCGACTTCGTGTCGGTCAGCATCTTAGGAAGCGGTATGCCGTGAGCGGTAAAGTCCGCAGCAATAGCCTCCGTAAGAACTGGAGCCGACTCATCATCAAACTCCGTGAGTTCATCAACGAAACCCCAAGCCAGTGCCTCCTGTGCCGTCAGCCATCCACCCATTTTCATAAGTTCCAGCAAGTCGGCAGATTTCTTTTTGCATCGTCCGGCATACATCTCCGCGACGTTGGCATCCAGCTTGTTAAGGTCAGACTTCTGCTTCTCCAGATTGTCGATGAGATTCTGCATATCCGTAGCGTTCAAGCTGCCCCACTCGAAAAACGACTGTGAGCACTGGTGCACGAGATACATAGCCGAGTGATCCATGGTGATGCGCTTGGCACCCATTGACGCGATGGTGGCGGCACTGGCGTTCATGCCCACAAAGTGGACGTGAACATTGCCGTGTCGCCTGAATGCAGATGATATTGAGAGAGCGGTGTTGAGCTGTCCGCCGAGAGAGTCGATGAGAACAGCAACCTCCTTGTCGGTATTCTTGTTTAGGACGAAATCGACGTAGTCAGAATCGAAGTCCCAACCACCGACGTAGCCTTTAAGATGGAGATTGTATTTTGTCTTTGCCATGATTGTCAAAAATTGTTTGAGGGCAAAGATATATTATATAATAATGTTGGAGAAAGACAAAAAAATTGTATTTTTGCGATGTAAAACGATAAACTTATGGTGAGAGACATTGTAATCATATTGATAATTATGATAGGCGGATATTTTTGTATTCGCAGATTTTATCGTTTTGCATTACTTGCAATAGTATTTTTATTTGCACTATTTGGGCAATCACGCAGAAGTTATCGCAAACTGCGAATTATCTATTGGAAGAAGGTGGGACGCAAAAACAGGACGAAGAAAAAATAGCCTTTTCAAAAACTCAACCGATTTTGGCTGTATCTTTTGTAACATTGTAAACAAGAAACAGAAACACTGATTATCAACACTTTAAGTTTTGATGCAATGTTTCAACTGCATACAAAATGTTACAAAAAGGCATAAAAAAAGGCGCTCATCACGCCGTGCATGGCACAAGTGCCACTTTATTTGTATAAGATATGGTGTATTTCGTAGCAGCCGAATCACCATCCACCTTGCCTGTGGAGTCGTCTACCTTGATGACAGGAAAAGGTTTGTCAGCCGTGCCGATGAGATACTGCTTCCCATCCACCGTCTGGATGACGAAAGCAAGATGCTCACGAGCTGGCAGCTGCGAAGTAGTAGAGAAAGAGAGTTTCACCTTTTCCAAAGTGTCGTTATTGTCAAACTGCGTCTCCATTTCACAAACGGCATCTCCGATATGTGGAACAATGAAAGTGTCAGCGAACACTCCGACAGGAGCATCCGCCAACGCTTTCTGTGTGATGCTTGCCATGAGCGACGAGGCAAGCACGTAATATATATTGATGATTCCGGGAAGACGTTGCATATTATTCTACTATTTCTTCAGTTTCAACCTTGTTATTGCTACCGTTTTTTATCGTGCTGTTTTTTCGCTTGCATTGGTTAGTAAGATAATTCTTACGCAAGCGTTGGTATATTTTCGCGATAGAGTCCCAGCAAGTGCCGTCCTCCTTGATGCCCCGTTGCTCCATGTAGAGATAAATGAGGTCTTTCTGCTGTTTGCCTATCTTGCCGAAGTCGTGCAGGAACGTCCAGCAGTCTACATCAAAGGAGTTCTTCACGTTCTCCAGCAGCGCACGTTTACCAGTGTCCGTGATATGATTGTAAATACGAGGGTCGCGAGTCTTGGAATATGGAATACAAATGGCGACTTCATCTTCACGTTGCCTTGTAGGGATAGCAGAAACAGGCGGTTTGACAACAGCGAGCTTTATAAGTTTAGACTCGATGCTGCCGTTTCTTAGACGCACTGGTTCCGTGCCACTGTGCCGATGTACGAACCACTGACGCAGATAGGAAGGCATTTTGATATAGATGTGATAGTCGCTCATAAAACTTGTAAATTGATTACGAGCACAAAGATACAATACTTTTCGTGTACTCATATATGTGGGTGGAGAGGTTTAAGATACTTTATTTGGTAGGTATGTAGGTTTGTTGGCAGCTATAATTCAAGTATATAAATGACAGCATTCTCATAGTCACCTATATTAAAACGCATTTTTGCGTCCGAGTTAGGGAACATCCCCTTTGTCGTATAAATATATGGTGTTACAATGAAATGTTCATCAGTTAGGGATAGTGCTATAATCTTATATGACTTATATAACCTGTTCCAACTTTTAATGTGTAATTCCTTTAGAACATCCTTGGCTGTATCTTCAGTTGCGTGGATCCCCGAATTGCTATTTTGCAAAGCCCTATCAATAATATTTTCCACACCACGAATGTCATTCATGGGAACTGTGAAACATGGTGTATGGGCAACATATAATCCTATTTCATTTTTGGATTCAGGATATATGCTTAGGTATGTTTCTGATTTGCAAATTGTTATTTGTTTAATAATAGCCATGATTTTGAGTATGGATTTTACACAATTTTTCTACTTGCTCATGCTGTTCTTCTGTTTACGACGAAAAATCGAATATAAACCTATAACAACAAACACGTTTATGCAAAAATAGATAAGATTACCAATAATGCCAATATCATATATTTGGTAAATTGCACTTGTTACTATGTCACTACTTATAGTTTCCACTTCGTATTTTATGCTAACATACGCATTTATAGCAAATAATGCATAAACAATAAGCATAAGAAATGATATGACAAAGTAAATTATTAGCAACTTTTTCATGATAGAATCTGTAACATTAAAATTCATATTACAAAAATAATGTTTTTCTGTGGAAACCATTTGAAAAATTCAGAAATTTTATGGAAATTTCTACCGCTCGGTCTAAAAAATAATTTGGATAAAAGCCGGAGCGAGGCGATTGCCTCGTCCGGCTTCCACCTTTATCTGCGGAAGACGTAGCCATCCTCGAAGATGTAGTCCGAGATGAACAAATCCCTTGCAAACGCCTTGTAATCGAAGTAATATGAGAGATTGCCCATCATGCGCTCCAAATCATAGCACTCATTGACGATGTGTGTGGCGAAATCCTCTTCCGAATCATATTCGCCCTCATAACTATCTTCAAAATCCGAAATGCTGTCATCGCCAGTGGCGGAAACATAAGCCTTAAATGCTTTCTGTTTGTCATCATCCATTTGGATGAAAGCTATTATCTTGTCGAAAACTTCTTCATCCATACAGCTTTCTGAATACCACTCCTCAGGGAAGCACTGATAATCCTGAAACATAAGCTCCGGATCCTCTTCGTCAGCGTGAAGCTGCTTGCATACATCGATGAACTCCTCGTAAGAGTCAAACGTGCGGAGATCGAGCCAGGCACCGAAGAGTGAGCCTTCATTGTACTTCTTGTATGTGCCACAGTAGATGGCAGGCTGATCCCAGAGATAATCAACGATATAGCTGCTGACACTCTCAAACTGCTCCTTCATGCTCTTGTGAGCCGACTTAGGTGATGTTAAAACCATTTCTTGCATAACTTAGAAATTTAAATTGTTAGACTTTTAGATGCAGCCCTCGAAATGAGGACTTTTTACGCTGCCTTACCCAGCGCAAGAAGAAGGCATTTAAGGCAAGAGATAGCCGAATATTTTTTCACCTTTGGCGGAACGAGAATTTGGACCAGGAGCCACCGCACCCCAAAATCTTGAAAAAATATTCAAGCTAAGGCTGCGCCGTGCCCTTGCAGAATGTCGCTTGCGCTAACTTTGCACGCGGAAAAATCCCATGAACGAAACCAGGGCTGCATGTCTGACAATTTGAATGTTATGCAGTAGAAATCCATCACCTATGTCCACAAGAGCGGAGCAATAAAAAAGGAGTCAGCAATACCTCTTTCATTTGGTTATCGACGGGTAAAGCCTGACATGTGACACATACATCAAAGAAGAACAATGACGAAAAGGCTCACGAGTGCCAGGCACGTTCTCTTTAAGCACGGTGACACTTACGATACCGCATGGAAAAAAGTAAGCAGTAGCAGAAGAGGAGAAGCCGGACTACAACTAAAAATAAGGATTTTCAGTACCTATTCCCCTTTGGTATTTAGAAAGCATAATGAAATGTTACAAGAAT
>ERZ869991.640-NODE-640-length-12045-cov-5.421791_pt1 | contig 12045 bp, 10 predicted proteins | sample MGYA00520862_ERZ869991 | MGnify/ENA primary metagenome ERZ869991 (study PRJEB32232, sample SAMN07284978) | human gut metagenome | biome: human-associated habitat; material: feces | host: Homo sapiens | place: Tanzania | collected 2014-08-11 ...
ATCCTACGCTGCAACATACTGATATTCAAGGAGTAAAAGTGTGAGGGATAGTGTGAGGGGTAGACGCTTACCCCTCACACCTCTCACCATCAAAATATTACAGAAAGAATGGTGACATAAAAGGCGCAGCTATGCTGCACCAAAGGTTTTTCTATACTGCACATTTGGTGCAATATAAATGCACCGATACTGAATGATAGCTTTAGCTGTCATAAGGTTCAAAGAAAACACTCAGCGTCTTCCTCTTCCCGATGCCTTCTCCACCATATTCCGCGAAAGAAACATAAAGAGGAAATAGAAGGCTGCACCGCTGACTAATCCGGCAAGGGCATCCACGGCATAGTGCGCCTGGATATATACCGTGGCCATGCAGAGGAAAACATAGAACGGAAGCAGGAAATAAAACAGCTTACGGTTTTGCGAATGCCAAACAATAAACATAATTACCGTGCTAATCCCCACATGACTGCTCGGGAAGGCTGCCGTAGGTCGCTCGCCTGCCGCCTTGGCATTCTCTACAAGATGATAGAACACGCCATCGGTATAACCCGGACTCGGCAGACAGTCGAGATGGGTATTGAAATAGTCGTGGACATTAGGGAATACGCCGTTTGCTATCTGGTCCAGTCCTACTGCCTTATAATAGAACGTTGGTCCCGTAACCGGTACGAGTACGAATATCACATAATAGGCAAAAAACGATGCCATGATAACGAAAGCCACCCTCTCATATTCTCTGTATCTGCAGAAGAAATAATATATCGCCGCCAAAGCAATCATGGGATAGTATGATGCATAGCCCATGTCCATCAGTTCGCTTATCACGGGCGAAGAGAAATTTTTGGCAAAGACAAGTGCCGGCTGGAAACCGAACAGCGCCTGTTCCATCTCGGCAAACACATGGTCAAGATTGGGCAGCATACGGTTAAGTTCGTAAGTATCCGGATACCACCAGCTCAAGAGAGCCATCTGCACCGTGATACGGGCGAACTTGGTAATGCGGCACGGCACCATTCTATATACTCCCCACATGGCAAGCGTTACTACAACGATTCGGATTCTTCCCCAAATCATCGCCTCGGGGTTAACGACTTTGGTGTAAGTGAAAAACACCATAAGCATGGTGAATGCCAGATATGCAAGCATTACCCACTCCAGGGCGAGGAGTCCGCGCTGCGGCTTCGCCTCAATCTTGAAAAGTTCTTTCATTCTGTTTTTTTGTTTTTATGGGAGAGTTGGGAGTTATGGGAGTAATAAGAATAATAGGCCAAATAGAACCAACGAGAGTAATAATCCCTCATCCCTATTCGCCAATCCCTCATCCATCTCAAAGCCATTTATTGTCTATATACCATTTCATGGTTATTTCTGTGCCGCGTTCCAAATCATATTGCGGAGAGAAGCCGAGGTCTCTTTTAGCCGGAGCGATGTCGCAGCGCCAGTTCCGCTGCTTCATAATATTATATTTGTCGCGGTTGAGGGCAGAAATCTTTCCAGTAAGATGAGCTACATACTCCCCTACCGTTGATATAACTTTCAGCAGCCATATCGGAGCCACTATGCGCACTACATGCTTCACGTTTAAATCCTTCTGTATAAGGTCGCTGAATGTGCGCGACGTATACACGTTGCCGTCGCTCAGGATGTAACTCTTTCCTATAACCTTATCGTCTGCGGCAAGAGCGAGGAATACAGCCTGCACCACATCCTTTACGAAAATAAAAGTAATGTCCTGGCGCTTATATCCCACAGCGAAATCCACATGCTGCTTTATACTCTTTGCCATCAGGAAATAATCTTTCTCCCTCGGACCATAGACGCCCGTAGGACGAAGGATGACAAAGGGGAAATCTTTTAGCGAGCGCAGATAATCCTCTGCCATGAGTTTGCTTCTGCCGTATGCCGTGTTCGGCTGCGGCGTGTCGCTGTCGGTAATATCCTTATACGGCATATCCTCATGGATAGCACCAAGGATACTTAGACTACTTACAAAGACAAACCGCTTTATCGGCATATCAAGTTCTCTCAATGCCTTGACAAAGTTTTTTGTCCCCTCAGTATTTGTTCGGAAAAAGTCCTCACTATGGAGACATTTCGTTACACCGGCAGCATGCACGACGTAGTCGAAGTTATGACCTTTCAGCTGCTCTTTCAAACGACTCTCGCTGCCGAAATCCAATTCTATAAAATTTATTTCCGGCTGTTGCAAGTATTTCCTGGAGCTTGTGCGCCTTACGGCAGCCCATACTTCAAAGCCTCTGTTTATCGCCTCTTCTACAATGAAGCTGCCTATAAAGCCGGTGGCACCGGTGATTAATATTTTATTTTTCATCTTTTCCTTAGTTTTTTTATGGGAGAACTGGGAGAGCTGGGAGTAATAAGAGTAATAAGACTAATAGGACAAATAAGACTAATAAGACTAATAGAAATAATAAGACTAATAATCCCTAATCCCTAATCCCTCATCTCTCATCCAACTCCACTTCCATATCTACAACATCCAGCCATCTGCCGAACTTATAGCCCACCTTTTTGAAATGGGAAACCTTCTCGAAGCCCATTCTTTTGTGGAATGCAAGACTGGCGGCATTCTCCTCCGTTATACAGGCGATAAGGTTCTTGCAGCCGGCAAGTCTGCTGCATGCCTCAAGCAGATGCTCCATCATCATTCTGCCCAATCCTCTGCCCGTATGCTGAGGGTCGAGATATATCGTCACTTCAAGAGTGTGCTGATATGCCGCACGCTCCTTCCACTGATGCACATAGCAGTAGCCCACTATCCTACCCTCTTCTTCTACGACGAAATACGGATATTTTGCCGAAATGCCTTTTATCCGCTGCAACATCTCATCTACAGAAAGAGCCTCGGTCTCGAAGCTCACGGTGGTTTCCGTAACATAGTGGTTGTATATTCGTGTTATCGCCTCGGCATCGCCATAAGCAACGGGGCGAAGTGTTATGTTGCTGTTCATTGGCTTTTCTCTTTATGATATGACTTATAAGACTTATAGGACAAACATGTTTTTACAACATTTTTACTTTCCTCCTACAATTCCCTTTATGTCGTTCAGCTTGTTCAGAGCCTCCATCGGAGTAAGATTGTTGATGTCGAGATTGAGAATCTCGTCGCGAACCTGACAAAGCACCGGGTCGTCGAGCTGGAAGAAACTCAACTGTTCGCCGTTAGACGCCGAATCAAGATTCTCAAGAGCCTTACCGGCACTCCCCACTCCACTGTTGTCTGTCTCAAGCTGTTTCAGTATTACGTTTGCCCTGTTGATAATGCTCTTAGGCATTCCGGCAATCTGCGCCACATGAATACCGAAGGAATGTTCAGAACCACCCTTTTCGAGTTTACGCAAGAAGATAACCTTGCCGTTCACCTCCTTCACGCTGACGTTGTAGTTCTTTATCCTGTCGAAATTCTTCTCCATCTCGTTAAGCTCATGATAATGAGTGGCAAAGAGCGTGCGGGCAGCTGCCTTAGGCTGCTCGTGAAGGTATTCCACTATTGCCCATGCTATGGATATACCGTCGTAGGTGCTCGTGCCTCGACCCAGCTCGTCGAAGAGCACAAGGGAGCGCGGCGTAACATTATTCAGGATATTCGAGGCTTCGGTCATCTCCACCATAAACGTAGACTCGCCCATGGAGATATTGTCGCTGGCACCTACACGGGTGAAGATTTTGTCAACGATACCGATTTTTGCACTCTCTGCCGGCACGTAGCAGCCTATCTGTGCCATGAGCGTGATAAGTGCCGTCTGGCGGAGCAAGGCAGACTTACCCGCCATGTTCGGTCCGGTAATAATCATAATCTGCTGTTTCTTGTCGTCGAGATATATGTCGTTTGGCACATACTTCTCTCCTACCGGCATCTGCGTCTCAATTACGGGGTGGCGCCCCTGACGGATGTCGAGCACGATGTCGTTCTGCAGAATCTGCGGGCGCACATAACGGTGCTCTTCGGCAGCCTTGGCAAACGACAGCAGGCAGTCGAGCTGTGCGATGATATGCGCATCAGTCTGTATGGTGTGGATAAAATGCTGCGACGACTGCACGAGCTGCGTGTACAATTGACTTTCGAGTTGCAGTATTTTGTCTTCAGCACCGAGAATCTGCTCCTCATATTGTTTCAGTTCCTCCGTGATATAGCGTTCCGCACTGGCAAGCGTCTGCTTCCTGATCCACGTCTCCGGCACCTTGTCTTTATGCACATTCCTTACTTCAAGATAATACCCGAACACGTTGTTGTATCCTATCTTCAGACTGCTGATACCTGTCTGTTCCGTCTCTCGCTCCTGAATCTTAAGCAAGTAGTCCTTGCCGTGGTATGCTATCTCGCGCGTTTGGTCGAGCTCCTCGTTCACACCGCTGCGAATCACGTGTCCCTTGTTTACGAGCTGTGGCGGGTCTGGCTCTATCTCCATTTCGATGCGGTCGCTGAGTTCCTTACAGGCATCAATCTTTTCGGAGAGGATTACGAGCGACTGGTTTTCGCTCCCGGCGCAAGCCTCCTTTATAGGTTGCATGGCACGCAGGGCATTCTTCAGCTGTACCATTTCGCGCGGCGTCACCCTGCCCGTGGCAACCTTAGCCGTAATACGCTCCAAGTCGCCCACTCCATCCAGATTCTCGTCGATTGTCTGCCGGAACTCCGTATCCTTGAAGAATTCCTCCACTACATCGAGCCGTTTGTCTATCTCCTTTGCATTGCGCAACGGGAAGCGAACCCAGCGGTTGAGCATTCTCGCTCCCATCGGAGTGCTGGTGCGGTCGATAACGTCGATAAGCGAGCTGCCGCCCTCCTGCATCGACTGAGTGAGCTCCAGGGAGCGTATGGTAAAGTTGTCGAGGCGCACGTAGCGCTCCTCGTCAATCCTCGACAGCGACGTTATATGGCTAATCTGTGTATGTTGCGTAATTTCAAGGTATTGCAGAATGGCACCACTTGCCACAATACCGTTTTTCAGATGTTCCACGCCAAAGCCTTTCAGATTCTTTACACTGAAATGCTTTAGCAGTTTCTGTCGCGCCGTCTGCTCGTTGAACACCCATTCGTCAAGTTCAAACACGCAATGCTTTGTGCCGAAGAAGCGCTCGAAGTCGGCTTTCTTTCCTCTTTCAAACAGCACCTCCTTTGGCTGGAAATTGGCTATCAGCTTCTGAATATAGTCGTAAGGTCCCTCGGTGGTAAGGAACTCTCCAGTAGATATATCAAGGAATGCCACTCCACATGCCCCCTTGCCGAAATGCACGGCAGCAAGGAAGTTGTTCTCCTTATAGTTCAGCACGTTGTCGGTCATTGCCACACCCGGCGTAACGAGTTCCGTAATGCCGCGCTTCACGAGCTTCTTTGTCAGCTTCGGGTCTTCGAGCTGGTCGCAGATGGCAACTCTTCTTCCGGCTCGGATGAGCTTTGGCAAATAAGTGTCGAGGGCATGATGCGGAAATCCCGCCATCTCGGTGGATGGATTGTTTCCGGAGTTGTTTCTCTTAGTTAGTGTAATTCCGAGGATGCGACTTGCGTCTACGGCATCGTCGCAATACGTTTCGTAGAAATCGCCGCAGCGGAAAAGCAGCAGCGCATCGGGGTGTTTAGCCTTCAAGGAGAAGAACTGCTGCATCATTGGCGTCAGTCCCTTTTCTGTTTTTGCCATATATCGTCTGTGAAAACTATAGTTCTTTATTTTCTTTTTGTTATGCCTTTATATGAATACAGGTCAATCAAATATTGACTGAACGATACTCGGGCAATTTGCAAAATTACAGTATTAAAGGGAAACGGCAAAAAGAAAGACGGAAATCTTGTTGGATTGAAAGCTTTTTAAATGGAATTCTGTAGGTATAGGATAGGGGAGTATGACATAAAAAAAGGCAAACACCTGTAAATGATGCTTGCCCTATACATATATTTTTTGTAATCCTAATGACTATAGTTTAAACATAATTCTCACTGACGGTTTATCATCTTCAATACTGTAGCGGTGAGATAAGGCTTTATCTTTTCAAACGGTATGACAAACGACGGCATTCCGGCAGCATACGGTGCTATTTCATACTGCTGGTAAACGAACATCATACCCTTGTCAGTAAGATACGGCTCTGTAACAGGCAGTGGCATATAGTCCACGTTGTCTACGCCCATCAGCACGTCTTTCAGGTTGCCGTTCATTCCCTGTTCGCCGAAATACTCCTTCACTCCATCTCTGAGCAGAGCATGGAAGGTGTCGCTTTCCGTGTTTCTGAGCATCTCGTAACCGAAGCGTCTGCCGTCAGTCTTGCGGAAGGTGATGCCGGATAGGGTAGTGGAACCGTGGGCACCGCCCAAAAACTCGTAGTCTTCGGTGGTATAAGTAATGTAGTTCTCTGTTTCATACGCCTTTCTTACAGACGACATGCTGCAGAAAGCTACAGGTATCCCACATTCCTCGTGTTCCTTCAAGAGAGAGTCGTGCTTTGCCTTGCCGTAGAACGCCACTATGGAATCGCCGTTCTCAAGACCGCCCATATATGTGCCGCCGAGCTGCTCGCTGATATATTCGGATATTGCCGTTTTAAGATTTGACGATGCGAGGGTAGGGTAGTCGGCTATTATTGACACCTCAACGGCTTTGTCATTCTTTTCATACTTCACCGAGTCTACAGTAATAGAGGTGTCGGCTACAGCTTTGTTGCCAATACATGACGCCACGGCAATGAACGCCAATAAACCTGCAAAGGTTGATTTTAACTTCATATTAATAGCTTTTTCCTTTTAATTGATTAATTCTCATTCTGCTAATTTTGAAATCTCATCAATTGGGATTTTTGTAATATTGACTATTGTTTCTTTAGACATGCCGCTATCAAGCATAGCTCTTACCATTGAAGACATTTGCATTTGCTGAGTAGCTATCTTCTTGTCCTGAGTAGCTATCTTCTTGTCCTGAGTATCCAATATTTCTTGCTGCGAGGCAATTTTTTTGTCCCTCTGCAAGATAGCCGTATCTCGGTTTTCGATAGCCGAGAAGAACTCATCCTCCACATTCATGTCCTGACGCAGTTTTGAGTCTGAAGCGGCAGTAATAAGACGGTGTAGGATATGCATCATTTCGAGATCTCCGTCAAATTTGTCTTCATCAACACTGAGCACCTGATGGTTTCCCTTTTCCTTCAGACTCTGGTCGAATACACTGAGCACCTCGTCAAGGCGGTTGTTCACGTATCCCCTCAAGCGCGGTATCTGTACAATAATGCTGTCGTGGGTCAGACTGTCTACAAATGGGTCGGGAATGCCCTTTGTAACATGGTTGCCGTCATAGTCGAGAGTATTGTGGCTTACATACAAAACAGGTTCTTCTATGTTGCCAACCTTATGTCCGAGCAGATACACGGCAATCATAGGTATGCCGTAACCATCATTCTCGCAGTCTTTCAGTATGTTTTCCGGATTGGCATATTGTGCGCCGAGATACTGGCGGAAGCGCAGCGTTTCCGTCTCCAGCCATGTCTTCTGCAATTCTATCAGCACAAGTTTCGTTGAGCCGTCGTTTTCTTTTATCCTTGCACCGAAGTCTATGCGGAACATGGAGATCTTGTCTCTTGTGCCGTTGGTGTATTCGTTGCGGCGCATATCAACATCAACAACCTCCTTTTTCAGGAGGGCAGAAATCAACGTCTTAGCTATGCGTTCATCCTCCATGAGATATTTGAACACGGAGTCGTAAATCGGATTTGCAATGTTTACCATCATAAGGCATCAAGTTTTTATAGTTTCAGTTGCAAAAATATGAAAAAAGGACGGACACTCCAAATGTCCGTCCTTTAATTTATATATTTCTATAAAACTTTACTGTATTTACTATTCCTGCGCTTTTCCCGCATGCATCCACTTTCCGCCCTTCATGCAGAGGATGCCAAGGATTATGAACGGTATGGAGAGCAGTTGCCCCATGTCGAGTGGGAGAGAGGCTTCGAATGCCTCCTGCACTTCCTTGGTGTATTCTATGAAGAAGCGGGCGGTGAAGATATACGTCAGACAGAGTCCGAAGAAGAATCCCGTGCCTACTTTCTGCGGATTGCGACGGTAGAGATACCAGCCGATAAAGAAAAGCAGGGCATAGGCGATAGCCTCATAGAGCTGCCCGGGGTGGCGCGGCTGCATGTCCACCTGTTCGAAGACGAAAGCCCACGGCACATCGGTTACTCTGCCGATTATCTCGGAGTTCATCAGATTGCCCAGTCGGATGAAGCATGCCGTGACGGGGGTGGCGATGGCGATATTGTCGAGCACCTGCCAGATTGGGAGCTTTGTGCGCCTTACATACAGGAAGAGGGCGATCATCAGTCCCAGTGTTCCACCGTGGCTTGCCAGTCCGGCATAGCCTGTGAATTTCCATCCGCCGTATTCAAGGAAGCGGATGGGGAGCAGCATCTCGATGATGTGTTTGCCCGAGGAGAGGAAGTAGTCGGGTTCATAGAAGAGACAGTGTCCCAGTCGTGCTCCGATGAGAATGCCGACGAAGCAGTAGATAAAGAGCGGATCGAACAATTCGTCTTTTATCTTCTGCTGTTTGTAGAGTTTCCTCACGATGAAATAAGCCGACAGCAGTCCGATGAGCCAGCACAGTGCATACCAGCGCATGGATATTGGTCCGAGATGGAATGCTTCGATGTTTGGATTCCAGTGTATCATATTTTTGATTAGGGGTGATGGAGTAGGGATTAGGGATTATTGGCATTTTTTATTATTGAAGAACGTAGTTTTGATAGTTGTTTGGCAACAATTATTATATGTTCCTCTATAATGTCATATTCTTTTTCATTAATATATCCAAGAGCTACGGCAAGTTCCAATTCACATAAAGTCTCCGTAAGAGACCCATAGGCTATTTCCATGAAATGAACTTTTTCCTTTGAAGAAAATCTGCCAAAGCCCTCGGCTATATTGATAGGAATAGAAGTTGTTGCTCTTTTAATCTGACTACATAGACCATATTTTTCATCAGAAGGAAATTTATCAAGAATTCCATATATGTCTACCACCAGTCGTTTTGCATTTTGATAGACATCAAGTTTCCTAAAATAGAACTTCTCCATAAATTTTCCTCAGGTATTAAACTCTAATCCTTATTCTCTAATCCCTCATCCAAATTATACATTAAATCTGAAGTGCATGATGTCGCCGTCCTGCACCACATAGTCTTTACCCTCGATGCCGAGCTTTCCGGCTTCGCGCACGGCTGCCTCTGAGCCATACTTGATATAATCGTCGTATTTGATAACTTCTGCACGGATAAAGCCCTTCTCGAAGTCGGTGTGGATAACGCCGGCACACTGTGGAGCCTTCCATCCCTTATGGTAAGTCCATGCCTTCACCTCCATCTCTCCGGCGGTGATGAATGTTTCGAGGTTAAGGAGCGAGTAAGCCTTCTTGATGAGTCGGTTCACGCCACTTTCCTCCAGTCCCAGTTCGTCGAGAAACATCTGCTTGTCCTCGTAAGTCTCCAGACTGGCAATGTCCTCTTCTGTCTTACCTGCGATTACGAGAGTCTCTGCGCCTTCCTCCTTGGCAATCTCCTCGATACGACGGGAGTAGTCGTTGCCGCTCTTGGCAGAAGCCTCATCCACGTTGCAAACGTAGAGCACAGGCTTTGCAGTGAGCAGGAACAGGTTGCGGGCAGCCTCCTGCTCCTCCTTTGAGTCGAACTCCACGGTGCGTGCGTTCTTGCCCTGTTCCAATACCTCTTTATAAGCTTCAAGAACCGCTACTTCAATCTTTGCGTCCTTGTTGCCTGCCTGTGCCACCTTCTGCTGCTTAGAGAGTCTGCCCTCGATAGTCTCAAGGTCTTTCAGCTGCAGCTCCGTGTCGATAATCTCCTTGTCGCGCACCGGGTCGATGGTTCCGTCCACGTGAGTGATGTTGTCGTCGTCGAAACAGCGGAGCACATGGATGATGGCGTCAGTCTCACGGATGTTGCCGAGGAATTTGTTTCCCAGTCCCTCGCCCTTGCTGGCGCCCTTCACGAGTCCGGCGATGTCTACAATCTCGCATGTTGCCGGCACGATGCGTCCCGGGTGTACAATCTCGGCGAGCTTGGTGAGTCGCTCGTCGGGCACGGTAATCACGCCCACGTTAGGTTCTATCGTACAGAAAGGGAAGTTTGCAGCCTGTGCCTTTGCGCTCGAAAGGCAGTTGAAAAGAGTGGACTTTCCCACGTTTGGGAGTCCCACGATACCACATTTTAGTGCCATGTCTTTGTCTTTATATTTTATTCTTTTATTATTGTCAAATAGCATTACCTTCTGCACCATAATTCGGCTGGATTTGATGCAGAAACGTTTTCAGTGTGCGAAATTACTCATTTTATTTGTAAAATACTTTATTAACGACTGATAAAATGAAAAAACTCTCAGATAACCATGATTTTATTTATAATGAAAGGCATAAAAACTTTCTTTGAATTATATGGAATAAGAAGCCTGTCATTTTACTTTGATATTTAGCAAAGGAAAATTGATTTTGCTTTTTATTAGCATTTCATGTCGACGAGGCTATTACTCTATACCTATGTTATTTATAGTATTAAATGCCGCTTGCAGACATATTATTAATTATAGGGTTACGACTTTTTTGACTAAACAGCTGAAGGCATGTTCCTGTTTGCGACGAAAAAAGTTATTTCTAAGTTTGAAATAAATATTTCTAAGTTTGAAATAATCATTTCCAAGTTTGAAATAATCATTTCTAAGTTTGAAATAAAGAATTTATAATGCATCCTTAATGTTCGGCATTGTGTTGAAACAATGATATTAGCCGTGGAACGGGAAAAAAGAATAAACCCGCTGACAAGAACACTCGCCAACGGGTTTATTTCCGTTACTGTCGACCTGCAATTTAAAACGCTGTCGGCAATTACATTATCTATGAATTCAAGTTCCGAATTTTGTACTGGTGATGAATTATTGCTGCTTTACATCCTTTACCTTTGTTGCCCATACAAAATACAGGATAAGCAAAGCATAGGCAACAAGCGACAACACTTCAGACCAAGAGTTCGCCCACCATGCCTCATAATCAAACTGCACTCCGGAGAAACGCAACAATGCACTCACGACACCCATCAGTGCACCGCCGGCAATGAATCCGCTGGCAATGAGCGTTCCCTTCTCGCCGCGCGCCTTGTTTACCTCTGCATTCTTCGAACGCGACGTTACATACCAATTGATAAATCCGCCCACGAGCAACGGGGTGTTCAACTCCAGCGGAATGAACATTCCGAGAGCAAAGGCAAGTGCCGGAATGTTGAAGTATGTCAGTATGATTGCTATCAAGGCTCCAAGTCCGTAAAGCTCCCATGGTGCACGCACACCATTCATCAGCGGGTCGATGACTGCCGCCATGGCATTTGCCTGAGGAGCAGCAAGCTGTCCGCTGGCAAAGCCGTAGGTATCGTTGAGCAGCATCATCACTCCACCTACAGTTGCGGCTGAAACGAGAGTGCCCAAGAACTTCCACGTCTCCTGCTTCTTTGGCGTCGTTCCGAGCCAATAGCCAATCTTCAAGTCGGTGATGAAGGCACCTGCCATAGACAATGCCGTACATACCACGCCACCCATGATCAGCGCTGCCACCATACCGCCCGTACCGCGCAGTCCAACGGCAACCATAACGACGGATGCGAGGATTAGCGTCATCAGCGTCATGCCTGAAACCGGATTACTACCCACGATGGCAATGGCATTGGCTGCCACTGTAGTGAACAGGAATGCAATGACTGCTACGAGAAGTATTCCGACGATAGCAAAAAGCAAGTTGCCGTCCATCACTCCGAAGAGGAAGAAGGCGAAGGTTACAAGTATAGTAACAATTGAACCGACGGCTATTATCTTAAACGAGATATCGCGCTGCGTGCGCGGCACGTCAGCCTCAGCACCTCCCTTGCCCTTCATCTCCTTTGCAGCAAGCGAAACAGCACCTTTTATTATTCCCCAGCTCTTTATGATACCGATGATTCCTGCCATGGCTATACCGCCGATACCGATGCTCTTTCCGTAGTATTT
>ERZ869991.641-NODE-641-length-12044-cov-6.461268_pt1 | contig 12044 bp, 9 predicted proteins | sample MGYA00520862_ERZ869991 | MGnify/ENA primary metagenome ERZ869991 (study PRJEB32232, sample SAMN07284978) | human gut metagenome | biome: human-associated habitat; material: feces | host: Homo sapiens | place: Tanzania | collected 2014-08-11 ...
ACCCCCATAGAATGACTGATGTCTGCATGGCGTACATGTCCGGATCCAGTGATGCCTTTGGTCAGATTATGGCCATTGTCACTTATGATGTAATCGGGAGCATTTCCTGCAGATTTCTCTGCTTCCTCAATTCTGCCTTGAACATCATCGCCGTTGAAGCTCTTGCTGACCGACATGTCAAGAATCGTGACATCCTCGTGCTTTACAGGACGGCCTTGATGCTCGGACGGAATACCAAGAGTCAGGAGAAGTTTCTGCCCATTTATGGCAATGCTCTCATCCACGACCATCGCAAACTTCTTGTCCTTGCATGGCTGATCATCTTGATAAACAGAGAGACCAAGCTTCTTCACCCAGTTCTCTACGGTGTTGTAGCACGGGACCTTTCCAAATGTATCACCCAGCAGCTCGGCGAAGATTTCCAGGACAGTCACGACTGTTCGCAACCCACACGGTGTACGCATGTAGATCAAAACGCAGAGCTGGATGACTACAAGAGGGAATCTATGTCCGGGAACAGGCTCGAGAATAATCGACTTTGTTCGTCGGTCAATGTTATCTTCTGAACGTCTTTTTTTTTAAGTTCCTTCTTGGTCTTGTCATACTTGGCCTTGATCTTGTCTTTTTGAGATGCAAGCTTCTTGTTCTCTTTACGAAGGCGTTCCACCTCCTTCTGGAGGGTCTCTTTATCTTGGTTTGAATCTAACTTTTTCATTAATTTATGTATCTTAAAATTATATCCAAAGGTACTAAAAATCAATGAGCTATGCAAATTCTCAAAGAACTATTTCGTTACTTAAAACGTTAAATATCAGAGCGTTATATTAACAACCTGACGGGTGATTTCAGCATCTGTTTTTCGGAACATCTAACTGGACACCCTATCAAATAACCAACAATGTCAGAAATATAAAGATGTTGTTTGTTTGATAAAAGAAATCTTTGGCACAGAAGATGAACCTCAAAATGAAAAGTGGGAATTTGAGTTAGGTGAATTGTAATGTATATTGTTAATAAGTTTAAAAATATGTCTCAAACATCAGATAATAATAAACGTATAGCCAAGAATACAATGCTTCTTTATGTGAGGATGTTTGTGTTAATGGCTGTAAACTTATTTACTTCTCGTGTAATACTTCAATGTTTAGGAGTTGAAGACTTTGGATTGTATGGAATAGTAGGAAGTGTAGTTACCCTTTTTACGTTTCTAAATTCCGCATTATCAACTTGTACAAGTCGCTTTTTGAGTTTTTATATAGGTAAGGACGAAGATGAAAATGTAAATAAAGTTTTTTCTGCTAGTATAAATCTTTATTTGTTGATGCTGGCAGTAATCATTTTTTTTGCAGAAACAGTAGGTTTGTATGTAGTAAATTATATACTCAATATTCCACAAGATAGAATGCTTGCGGCAAATATAGTTTATCAGTTTTCTATTTTGACTTTTTGTGCGACATTAATGAGGATTCCTTATAATGCTTGCATCGTTTCATACGAAAAGATGAATTTTTATGCTTATCTTAGTATTGCTGATGTTGTGGTAAAATTGGGAGGTGTATATACCCTTTATTTGTTCTCTACGCATAGACTAGAGTTTTATTCTGTAATCATGTTTGCTATTACGTTAATTATAACATTCGCTTATTTTATGTATTGCAGATTAAATATTAAAACATCTATATACAATGGAAAAAACATAGAAAAGTCGTTATATAAGCAACTATTTGGTTTTAGTGGGTGGTCTTTATTTTCCGGAATATCAAATATGGGTGCCAACACGGGTGTTAATATGTTGTTGAATGTATTTTGGGGTGTAGCTGTTAACGCAGCAGTAGGCATAGCCAATCAAGTCTCGAATGCTATGTTTATGTTTGTATCTAATTTTCAAACTGCTTTTACACCTCAGATTACAAAGTTATATGCTTCAAAAAACTATGAGCAATGTTATAGATTAGTATTTCATTCAAGTAAATTTTCATTCTTCCTTTTTGGAATATTGATAACTCCAATCATGTTTTCGATTTATCCACTTTTACATTTATGGTTGGGAGAAGTTCCTGATTATGCTTGTGAATTTAGCTTGTTGATTTTAGGCTATTTATTGATAGATGCTTTGTTCGCCCCATTGTGGCTATTTGTTGATGCTACAGGAAATATAAGAACACATCAGATTGTAACTGGTCTTTTTACTATTGCAACATTTCCTATAGCTTACCTGTTACTAAAAGCAGGGTGTTCACCAAATAGTGTGTGGTGGGGTAGAATTTTTATAAATTTGGGTGCTAACATATTTAGAATATTATATGTTGGAAAGGTATTTGATTTTCCGTCATTGAAATATTGTTTTCAAGTTTTGCTCCCTGTAATGCTAATTTCATTAGTTGTTTATTTTCTAAATATATGTATATATGATTGGTGTAAGACAAATTTGTTCATGGTGTTTATTTATATTGTAATATCTTACGTCATGAGTTTGTTGACTGTTTACATCTTGGGTCTAACAAAAACTGAAAAAGTTTTTTTGAAAAATATAGTAGTTGAAAAAATTAAAAAGAGTAAATGAATAATAATAAACTGATATATGTGGAGTATTTGAGAGTTATCTCAATGCTTTTTATTATATTTTACCATTGTCTATGCTATTATACAAACCGTTGGTCTTATGAAAGCCCACATATTCATATGTATGATACGATTGCAGGCACGATTCACGGAATAGCCTTGCCGATGTTTGTTTTCATCTCGGGGCTTCTATATAGCTTTTTACGTGATAAGGGGAAATATTCGAAATATTCATTATTCTTGAAAAATAAGGCATTACGTTTGCTATTTCCGATGGGTATATGGTCTATCTTTTGTGTTCTTGTGATACCTCATGCTTCATGGGAAGAGTTGAAAGATGGAGGATATAAGCATTTATGGTTCCTTGGAATGCTATTTTGGCTTTTCTTTGTTGCTCCATGTTTGCAAAAAATATCGGAAGGTAGTTTATTTAAAAATATCTTAATGATTGCTCTTTTTTGTCTTATATCATGCCTTTTTTATAAACGCCCTTTTTCTAACTTACCACTGTTTCTTTCTAATGCAGGGACTTATGTTTTTGCTTTCTTTGCAGGAATATGGAAGGGGAAAAATCGAGATATAAATCTCATCAACAAGAGAGAAAATATGTTTTTGATGGTTACATTTGTGTTTTATAGTTTCACATATATTGCCCCCCCATTTAATCATTTGGTAGATAATTTGCTATTATTGCTTAGGCTGCTAACGTCAGTAACTCTCTGTTTGTTGGTTTTGCAAAAAGTAGAAAAACTAAATTTGACAGAATCGGTTCTATTAAAAAAGTTATCAATGTGCAGTATGGGGATATATATTATACATCATATTTTAATAGAAATATTGTTATCTCTGCCAAATGCAAGAGACTTGATGGATGTTCATGTTGTTGTCGGCCCGCTTGTCTTATTTTTTGTAGTGATAATATGCAGCTACATCATAACATCAATGTTATTGTCTAATAAGTATTTATCTAAAATAGTTTAACTATGCGTGTTCTTTGGTTTTCTGTTACTCCTTCATTATTCTCCCCTAAAGGTGTGATGCATAATGCAGGAGGTTGGATTGCATCTTTGGAGAAGATTATGCACTCTTGTGAAGAAGTGGATTTAGGAGTAGCATTCATTTATAATGATAAAAAGTTTAAATACGAAAATAATGGTGTTTGCTATTATCCAATAGCACCATATTCGAAAATATTATTCCATAAATTGTGGAGTAATTCTGATAATGTAGAAAAATATCTGCGTGTAATAGATGACTTTAAGCCAGATATTATTCAAGTCTTTGGAAGTGAAAATGATTTCGGGAAAATTTGTTTCCATACAAAAATCCCAGTCATTATTCATATTCAGGGATGTATTCCTCCTTATCGAAATGCTCTTTTTCCTGTAGATATGAATCAATATGATTTTCTGTTTACACGAGGAATGAGTTTGAAACGACGTTGGATAGGGCTTCGTTCAAAGCCTAATTTTAAAAAAGTTGGAGAGCGTGAAACTAGTATTATTCAACATTGCAAATATTTTATGGGGCGGACTGATTGGGATAAAGGTTTAGTTGATTTATTTAACCCAAAAGCAAAATACTTCCATTGTGAGGAAGCTCTACGTGATTCTTTTATCAAAAGTGAAGTTTTTTGGAAACATAAAGAAAATGGTAAAATAAGGATTGTCAGTACAATTTCCAATCCGTGGTATAAAGGTGTTGATTTGGTCTTAAAAACAGCCAAATTACTGAAAAAATACACTACTTTAGATCTTGAATGGGATGTTTTTGGTATACAAGATATTAGATTTTATGAGCATAAATACAAGATAAGAGCCAATGATGTCAATGTAAATATCAAAGGTATAGCTTCAAAGGAAATCTTGACTTCTGCTTTGCTTAATGCTTCTTGTTATGTTCATCCTAGCTACATTGATAATAGCCCGAATAGTGTTTGCGAAGCACAATATTTGGGTGTTCCAGTTGCTGCATGTAATGTCGGTGGTGTCTCCTCTTTGTTGGAAAATGGGAAAGCGGGAATATTGGTTCCTGCCAATGATCCATACACAATGGCAGAAAAAATCAAAACAATATGTTGTGATAAAAAACTAGCTATAGGGATAAGTGAGGCGGAGATAGAATTGGCTCATAAGCGACATAATCCAGAACTGATAAAAGAACAATTGTTGAATATATATAAAGCGATATTAAGAAATGAGTGATTTACAGTCAAGAACGATAAACGTTTTACGATTTCCATTAATAGTTGGAGTTATATTTATTCATACTTTACCTGGAATAGGCGTTCCTGATTTTTTAGGGATATTATTATCTAAAGAATTAACCCAAATTTCAGTTCCTACATTTTATTTTCTTTCTGGATATTTGTTTTTTGGTGGGAATAGTGGTGAGCTCGACCTGGAATCATATAAAAATAAAATAAATCGTAGGAAAAAAAGTTTGATTTTGCCATATATTGTATGGCTTGTTGTTTCTGTTCTTCCATTTTTTTGTATTCATATACTAAAAATAATTGCAGGACATGAATCCGTGAGTAATCTTTTGAACTATTGTTGGAATATTGATACTTGGGCAAATGGTCAGTTTAACTACCATTTGTGGTTTTTGAGAGAACTCATAATTGTAGTTTTGTTTTCTCCTGTTATATATTGGGGAATAAAATGTTTGGGAGTATGGTGTATAGCAGCATTGTTGCTTATCTATATGATAGATTTACGCCCAAATACTGCTCTCTTTAGTTCTCAGAGCTTCTTGTTCTTTTCGTGGGGAGCATATTATAGGATTGCTATAAAAAGAGAGTTTGTAGATGTCTTCAGAAAATATTTCAAACCTTTGTTAAGCATTGGCTTATGTACTTTAGTATTGTCTATTTTTGTTTGTATGAGCGATTATGAATATAGTTATATAATCCACAAAATAATGATAATTTTTGGTGTCCCATCTATAATTCTTGTTGGCTCGAAATTCGCTTGTAAATATTCTGGGGGGGCGATGTCTCAAAGTTCTTTCTTTGTGTATCTAAGTCATGTATTCCTTATTCCTATTACAGGTTATTTAACTACAAAGCTTTTTATGCTTGATAATGTATATGTTAGCATATTAACTTATATGTTACGACCTTTTTTGATTGCATTTTTATGTGTTTCTATATATGTCGTATTGTCGAAGAGACATTTTAAATATTTTTGTTTGCTAACTGGAAATCGTTGATTGCAAGATGAGATTATTAGAAAAACTATTTGCCATGTTTGGCACAATATTAGGTATGTTGCGCTTCCAGTCGTTAGATTTTGTAGTTTATGTTATGAAACGCAATTTTACGACTGGTGTATACGCTCATAGATTTAAGTATTTTGGAAGAGGTGCGCTATTGACATCACCAATCCGTTTGATTAATCCTCAAAACATAGAGATAGGGCAACATTCAAGCATCATGAAATGCTGTGTGTTGGAGACTTGTCCTGATGCAGGTAATTCACCATTATTGACGATAGGAAATAATATGTCTTTAGGAGAATATTCTCATATAACATGTGCTAAAAGAATAATAATAGGTGACAATCTTCTAACTGGACGTTTTGTACTTATTACCGATAACGGGCATGGACGTTCGGCAATAGAAGAGACGGCAATACCACCATTGAAACGAAAAACTTTCTCGAAAGGAAAGGTTGTCATAGGGGATAATGTATGGATTGGAGATAAGGCGACGATTTTACCTGGAGTGACCATCGGGGATGGTGCAATCATAGGTGCCAATTCTGTTGTTACAAAGGATGTTCCTGCCTGCTCGATTGTAGCAGGTAATCCTGCAAGAGTAGTAAAAATAATAAAATAATATTAAGTATGATGAAAATAATTCCTGTTTATTTGCCACAGTATCACACCATTCCTGAAAATGATGAGTGGTGGGGTAAAGGGTTTACCGAGTGGACAAACTTAAAAAATGCTAAGCCTCTTTTTGAGGGGCATAATCAGCCAAGAGTTCCATTGAATAATAATTATTATGACCTTAGTGATGTAGAAACGCTTAAATGGCAATGTCGAATTGCACGAGAGCATGGGATATATGGATTTGCCATGTATCACTACTGGTTTAATGGTCACTTGTTGTTGGAAAAGCCGATGGAAATGCTTTTGGCTCATCCTGAGATAGACATCAACTATTGTATTTCTTGGGCAAATCACGATTGGTCTGATGGTTGGAAAGCAAAACCAGGCAAGGCAAAGACGCTCATCACTCATGATTTTAATGATGAGCAAGACTGGATAGACCATTTCAATTATATGCTTCCATTCTTCAAGGACAGTAGATATATGAAGGAAAATAATAAGCCAATCCTTATCATATATATTACGCATATTATTCCTAAGCTGAACAAGATGCTCGACTTGTGGCAACAGATGGCCAAAGAGAATGGATTTGATGGACTTACATTCATGTATCAGAGTGCAGCCAGTGCTATAGCTACAGGTTGGGACAGAAGCAGATTCGAATACGGCATAGAATTTAACCCTGGCTATGCCAAGATGGTTACGGACGATAGCTTGAAAACCAAGGTATGGTCTTACCTTATGCGCTATTCACGAGTAGTCAAGAAAACATTAGGCATCAAGAAAAGCTTGATAAAGCCAAAGAAGGAAGTAACGAAGTTGTATTATGATGACATTTGGCAAAAAATTTTAAGTCTTCGTCCCAAATATCCTAATATGATTCCTTCAGCTATGACAGATTGGGACAACACACCTCGCCACTTAAACAATGGAACCGTCTATCTCGGTGCAAATCCTTCTTCGTTCAAGAAATATTTTAAGCAGTTGATTTTGAATACACGTGAATATTATCATCAAGATAAGATTTTTGTCTTTGCATGGAATGAATGGACCGAGGGGGGATATTTGGAACCTGATGAGAAGTGGGGATATGGATATCTTGATGCGATACGTGATACATTACAAGAATTAGGAGAATTAGAGAAATGAAAATAGGAAAATATCGTGTACATTACAACCTTAAATCGTTTATGATTGCTTTCTTGATTGTAATGAATACTCAAATCTTTCTTTTAGAAGGGTCTGGCGTAAGTTGGCTGAAAGTTTTGTTTTTATGCATAGGTTGTCTGTTTTCCTTGATGTACTTTTCAAAAAATGCAAAAGTTGTCATTTGTGGTGCAGCTTTTTATTTGACTGCAGTTTTCTGTGCGACAACGATGTCTAATCATCTTCGAACTTCAACTGTTTATTATATGGGAATGTTCGTTTTTGGTTTTAGCGGATATTGTTGTTTGCTCAAAAAAAACAAGATTCCGATAGAGCAGTTTGTCGATTTTCTAAAATATTTCATATATGCTTATACTGTTGTATTGCTGATTCAACATTTAGCATCAGCAGTAGGTATTTGGACGGATTTACTTAATATGGGTGTTAGGTTTGAAAATAAATTTAAGATAAATTCATTGGCTATAGAACCCTCTCATGCAGGAAGAATAGTTGGATGCTTGGGATTGGCTTATCTAAAATTGGCGCAGCAATGTTACAATTATAATGGCATCAAATCATTCTATCGGGAAAACAAGAAAGTTTGTATTGCATTTTTATATTTCATGTTTTTTTGTGGATCTTCAACTGCTCTTATGGCTTTAGCTTTAGTTCTGTGCTTCTTTGTACAAAAGAAGTATTTGAAGTTTTCTATTCCTATAATAATAGCGTTATATTTGATTATTCCTATTTTACAAATTGACGCTCTGACACGTGTTAAAGATACTATAGATGCTGTTTTGACAGGAGATCAGTCTGAAGTGGTGAATACAGATGCCAGCGCTGCTGCAAGAACAGGATATTATTTTAGTTTCATGGAAAATTTTAATCCCGGTGAAAGTTCCTATTGGTTAGGTCATGGCATTGAGGAGGGAACAGTTTTTGAAATTCATTCAGAAATGTCAGAAGAAAATCAAATTGGTGGTATATATCAGTATGGATTTTTAACATTCGTTATAGCCCTGTTGTTTGTCTATATTTGTATGTTCAGATTTCTGTCAATTGAAAATGCCATATATATATTATTGTTGAACTTTAGCCTATGCAGTAATGTTGCTTATGTGTGGGGCTGTTTAATGATTCTAACTTCTATCGGATTTTATAAGAATATTAAAAAAGCATGACTATGGACTTAACATTAGCTATCTGCATGTATAATGCGGAAAAATATATAAAGGAGACATTAAGTTGTATTGTCAATCAAACAGTACAAGATTTTTATTTGTTGATTGTTGATGACTGTTGTACAGACAAAAGTGTAGAAAAGGTTAATACGTTCTTTGATAAGCATCCTCGACAATACGAAATTGCCCATGTCAATCCTAACAAAGGACTTTGTGCAGGACGTTTGTATGTAGAACACACTGCACAAACAAAATATATTCTGTTTGTCGATTCGGATGATTTACCTTGCCCTACTCTTGTAGAAAAACTATACAATAAGATTTCAGAAGATAACGATTTAATAGCAGTAGGTTGCTATCTTGACTATATTGATAGTGAAGGAAAAAAACTAGATGGTGGTATCTATTTGGGAGAAACAAACAAAGAAGATTTCTATAAGAAAGCAAAAGCTGGAAAGTTGATATTTATGCAACCAACAGCTATTTATGACAGAGAATTGGCTTTAAGTGTTGGTGGGCATAATGTAGAAGGATTCCCAGAAGGGAAACCACGATATGCAGATCTTTGTGAGGATTTGGATTTATGGACTCGAATGAGCGATTTGTATGTTGATAGAAAGGCTATCGTTGTCATCCCTGAGGTTCTTTGTCATTATCGCAAGCACCAAAAAGCTATGTCTACAAATTCTTTAGGTATGATTTTACGTATGAAGCATATCAAAAGAAACGTAAAAGCACGCAGAAATGGACAGAAAAACATTTCGTTTGTCGATTTTTTACAGTCAATACCTGCAGATGTGATGAATGTAATTAGAAAGAATGCCAAAGCAGCAGATAACTTTAGAGACGCTTATTATGAACTGAAGGATTTTCATATCCTACGAGGATGCTATTTGTTGTTTTTGGCAATCGGCCAAAATCCAAAATACGTATTTGATAAAATAACAAAAAATTTACTTCACATAAAATGAAAAAAATGAGTTGTGGTATCCATTTTCAAATAGAATTGTTTCAATTCTTAAATGGCCATGCTAAGTATGCAGTCTTGCGTAACTTTGCAGGTCTTCCAGCAAAAAATGAGAGTCGTGACATAGACTTTGTTATAGAAGAAGCAGATTATTATGCTCTTCATGATAGTCTTGTGAGAAAAATAGAAGAATTAGGTTTTAATATAGTCATTTTCTATCGCAGTGAGCGACTGATTACCTTTGTGTGCGGAAGTAAGGAAGACTTGAGTCTTGTTCAGTTAGACTTCTTCTTGTCTTGTTCTGTAAAAGGACTTATATTGATTCCTGCGAAAGCAATGTTAGAAACACGTGAGTATGAAAATGGTATATGGCACGTAAGTAAAGAATTTGAGTTTTTAGACAAGTATTCTTATTTGAAAGCTACGGGACATGAATATCCAGACAAATATCAAAACGTATATGAAGAGGTATCTAAGAGTAACAAGATAGACGAAGTAGTAAAGGATATTTTTGGTATTGATTCATTGGAATCATTGGTTCAGATGTCATATCATGATTTTAAGACAATTATTGTAAAACGAAATGTGAAGAATAATATTTTAAAGTCCCTATGTTTTTATCTTAATTTTATCAAATGGCATATTAGTAATCGCTTGTCCTGTCATGGCTTTGCTATTGGTCTTACAGGTCCTGATGGCTCAGGAAAAACAACTGTTATTACAGACTTGATAAAAGTCTTGAACCAAATACAAAGAAATGTGCCATTGTATCATTTTAGACCAACAATATTGGGAAATATGGGAGATGTGGCACATGGTGTTGGTTTGAAAAAGGATGTGGATCATCAATGGGACAAACCTCACCGTGGAGGTAAAACTGGAAAGCTTAGTTCTTTTATACGTTTATGCTATTATACAACAGATTATATTATTGGTTACTGGGTGCAGATTCGTATGTTTTTAAGTAATCGTATGATTGTAATCTTTGATAGATATTATACAGATATAATTGCTGATAGTCGCAGAAGTAAGATTAATTTAAGTCATAAGTTTCTTTATTTCTTTGGAAAATTGTTTGTACCATCTTTAAAATACAATATTCTTTTGACAGCAAGTAGTAAATCTATTTTAGCTCGTAAGCATGAGTTGGACAAAGAAAGTATTGATGAAATAAATAGAAAACTTGATTTCTTGAAGTCCAAGAAAGATTATTATTTAGTTTTAAATGAATCTACACCACAAGATGCAATCAAGAATATTTTAACGCAAATATTTGAGAAACAACATCAGATTAATAAGAGAAGATTGAAATAACGTATGTATGAGAATAGAAAGTATAATGGTAATTTGGTGTTGTCTTTGTTGACGGGAATAATAGGAGCAATTATGTTACTTTCTCTGTCCATAATGATAATAAGAATATGGCATTATAAAGAATGTGTTTAATTTATCTCTATTTGTAAAATGAGTAATACAAATCGTGTATTTTGGATTGACCTCGTAAAAGGGATTGCTATTATATTAGTGGTCGTAGGTCATATTCTTCAGATGAGATTACAGCCATTGTTGACTGGACTATACGAATTTATCTTCAACTTTCATATGCCGTTGTTTTTGTTTATGAGCGGATATGTGCTCAAAAGCATTATATTCAAGGCAAATATGAATTATTTGTTGGATAAATACAAAAGGCTTATGATTCCTTGTGTGGTATTTGGTGCTTTAAATTGCCTATTGAGAAGAGAGAATCTTATAGCTGATTTCTTCTTGGCAGGCGGTAATGGTTATTGGTATCTTTTTGCATTGTCTATATACATCACGATGATTTGCCTTTGTGTTTATGTGTGCAGAAAGTTTAAAGTTGATGAAAAGAAAATGGTGTATTATGTGATGGGAGTGTTCTTGCTTTATTGTATATTGAGTCGCTTTATCCATGCAGATTGTTTAATGCAAAAAGCACTTCTGCTTAACCGCTCTTTCATGTCTCCGTTCTTCTTATTAGGTTTTTTGTGTAGTTACTTTGAATGGAAAAGGAAACACACTGTAATAGCTTTTTGCTCTGTTGCTGTTGTTTGCTTGTTCGTATTCCGTTTAAGTTATATATACGTTATTACATCTATTTCGATGATTATTCTGATAATATCTATTTGTAGAGGCTTGAACGATAGAAATCTTGTACTAAGAAGGATAGGCAATTATGGAAAGCAAACATTGTCAGTATATGTCCTTCATTGGTTCGCGTTCGGCGTTTTTACAAAGAAGATGTTCTTTCCATTAGCTAATGCAGAAAAAAGTGTTGCAACATATTCGGGGGGGGTAATTCTGGCGATTTTAATATCCTATATTATCAT
>ERZ869991.643-NODE-643-length-12011-cov-11.064186_pt1 | contig 12011 bp, 9 predicted proteins | sample MGYA00520862_ERZ869991 | MGnify/ENA primary metagenome ERZ869991 (study PRJEB32232, sample SAMN07284978) | human gut metagenome | biome: human-associated habitat; material: feces | host: Homo sapiens | place: Tanzania | collected 2014-08-11 ...
ATTACTTAGAGCCTTGCCGAAGTATGCTTTGCCCTGTGTAGTCCTGCCTGCTATACGAAGTAGGATCATTCTTCCTTTTTCCATATTTGTGGGAGCAAAGGTAATGATTTTTAAGTAAACTGCCAAAAAACAGATCATTTTTATATAAATCTTTGTGCAAATTGTGCAAAAAGCAAATATATTCTGCATTTTCTTACATAAAGTTATCTTAATACGTAAAAAAGTGACACTATACCTGCTTTTTCTTAATTCATTTTCATATCACAACAGTTCACGAGTCTTGATTTCGAGATATTTATTAAGTACATCAACCGAAAGAGCCTCGGGCGTGGTAAGCAAAGCCAAGATGCCACGCTGCTTGAGCGAAGAAACGATGAGACGCTGCTCGTAAGCAAACTGCTCGGCAACAACATGACGATAATATTCCTCATCACTTTCGGAACGAGTGGCAAGATAGTCTTTCACTTCATGATCCTCAAAGAACACCACCAAAAGTCGATGACGGCGGTTGAGCTGAAGGAGATAAGGCAACTGCCTCTCCATGCTGATGCGATTGGCAAAGTTCGTATAAAGTATCAGGAGTGAACGCTTGGTGATGTGCTGGTTGACCTCTGCCACCAAAGCAGAATAATCGGATTCGGCAAAGCGGGTCTGCTGGCGATAAAGCATTTCAAGAATATTCTGCATGTGACCAGTACGACGGGAGGCAGGAACAAAATCCTCAAAATGGTCGCTGAACGTTACAACACCAGCCTTGTCTTCCTTTCTCATCGCAATATACGAAAGCACCAGCGAGGCATTGATGGCATAATCAAGGTAGGTCATACCCCGGAAAGCCTGTTGCATCACCCTACCTTTATCAATAATATTGAAAACCTGCTGAGAACGCTCGTCCTGATATACATTCACCATCAATCTGGAAGTGCGGGCTGTGGCTCGCCAGTTGATCAACCGGAAATCATCGCCCGAAACGTAATCCTTGATTTGTTCGAATTCCGTATGATTGCCCACCTTCCGTATTTTCTTGATACCCATTTCCGCAAGATTGTTGCTCATAGCCAACAATTCATAACGGGTAAGCATCAGATAGGAAGGATACACCTTGACATCACAAGGCTGGCACAGAGTAAACCGACGCTGCACCAAACCTATCGGTGTGGAAGCGAAAACACGGACATGCCCAAAGGAATAGACTCCACGCTCCGTAGGACGTAGCTTATACCTGATATTCTTTCCCTCTCCCATCGCCAACTTCAAACGAAAGAGAACATCTCGGCGCTGGAAAACTGGCGGAATCTCATCTATGATTTCCAACCGAACAGGAAAGGAATAGATACTCTCCACCCGGATGTTCACTTCATTGTCGTCGCCATTGGAAAATCGCTCCGATAAAGTGCGACTGGCCATCATTCCCCGCTCATGATACAACAGGAATAATTCAACAAAAACCAGAATGACAAGGGCAAGGAACATCCATCTCCCTACATCAAACAGCAGGGGGAAAACATACCCAGCCCCCGTCATCAAGACCAAGAAGGCAAGTACTATATAAAATCTCTTCGTTAAATACACCTTAAATCAATTGAATTCTTCACTCTTCGTTCTTCACTCTCCACTTACTTCGGCACCTCCACCTTATCTATCAGCCGTTGTGCCACCTTATAAGCCGTATAGCCTTCCATCTCAGCTTCTGCCGTAAGCATGAGTCGATGCTGCAAGATAGATGGTGTTACGAACTTGATGTCTTCTGGAGTGACAAAATCACGACCTTGCAAAAGAGCGTATGCCTTGCTCGCCTGCAACATGGCAACTGAGGCACGAGGGGAAGCACCCAGATAAACGGCACGTGTGGTGCGGGTCTGCTGAACGATCTGTGTGATATAACGCAGAAGGCTCTCATCAACAACGACATGGTGCATATAAGAGCGCAACTGGAGCAATTCTTTCTTTGTCAACACAGGTTGGATATCAGTCAGTTTCACCAAATCAGTTTGATGTTCATGGCGCTTCAATATTTCCAGTTCTTCATCTGCCGTAGGATAACCCATCGTTACTTTCATGAGAAATCTGTCGAGCTGCGCTTCGGGTAAGCGATAAGTTCCTTCTTGTTCCACAGGATTTTGGGTAGCAAGGATGGTATAAAGGTCACCCATCTTGTGGGTACAGCCATCTATGCTGACCTGACGTTCTTCCATCACCTCGAAAAGAGCAGCCTGAGTCTTTGCTGGTGCACGGTTGATTTCATCCACCAATACAATATCAGCAAACACAGGACCTTCATGGAACTCAAACTCCTGATTCTTGACATTGAAAATATTTGTACCCAACACATCACTCGGCATCAAGTCGGGAGTAAACTGTACACGACTAAACTTAGCATCTACCAACCGGGCCATCAATCGCGCCAAAAGGGTTTTGGCAACTCCAGGCACACCCTCCAAGAGCACATGACCATTAGCCAAGAGGCAAGTCAAGACCAGATCCACCACCTTGTCCTGTCCTACTATCACCTTGGATATTTCTTCACGAAGACACTCTATCTTTTCTGAAAAAAGAGTCAAATCCAATCTTTGTTCTTCCATTGTTTCCTATGATTTTAAATAAAAGACTTACTTTTCTTATCCTACGCTAACCATTCTTAGCGTGCCTAACTATAGTATCCATTGCATCTATCAAGCTCCGCATTTCTTCAACTGAGATATTGCCCTCCGAATGTAGGACCAAGCGAATTTGTCGAATCACCTTCTTCAATCTATCGCTGTTCATACCTGTTTTCTCGGCAAGGAGCAGATATTCACGGTCATCAGTATTCACATCAGATATGTCCACACCAGCCGTTTTTCTCAATTCCTCTGCGAAGAGTTTAAACTTTTTCCTGACCAAATCCACATGATCCTTACGTTGATAGTAGAGTGTTCCAATGAGTTGGATAAACTCCAAAGACCGATTGGCAGGCTTCGACATGATAGGGATGACCCGTTGCCTGCGACGAGCGGTAAATATCATAAAGAGAACGACACCCAACAGCGCAAGATAAAGAGCCCATCGCAATGGTGGGCGCTTGATGAACTCCCGGAATGGAGATTGCTCCGCCACAAGCATGGCATCGGTCTTGACATACGCCTCCGTTCTATACACAGGCAAATCCGCCAGATAAGACATCAATCGGAATATATAGACAGATGTGTTGCCTTCCAACATTCCATAGTTGGTGAAAAGCAATGGCGAAGAGACGAAAATGACCTCACCCTTGCCATACGGGACAGACACCGCCGTAGGTACTTTCTTGATGGCGAAAGTATCGATTCGCTCTATCCTTTCTTTTTCATCCACAATAGTGTCAAAGCCAGTAAAATCTCCGACATACAAAGAGTCATGTCTGTAATCATACCCTGCCGTTGACAAAGTATAAGCCAGTCTTTTCACCTTTGGAACAGAATCCACGAAAAGGGTTCCACCTACCATGTTGTAGAACATTCTATAAGACTGAGCTGCATACATCGTCTCCCGGTTATTCCAATAAATGGTATCGTACATATCATTGTCATGCTCTTTGAGACCGGCTAAGATGCCACGTAACGAAAAGAACATTCCGTCTTCTATTCTCACCTTGAAGGTACGTTCCAATTCATCCACCACTACCGTATCGGCATTCCGACCATCATCAAAACTACTTGAAGCAACCACCATGACCTTGCCTCCACGGCGAGCGATATTGCAGAGGTACTTGACATCCAACTGTTTCAAATTTTGCTGATCCACGACCATCAACACGGAGATTTTCTCCTTGGCATGCTCCTGATCAAGTTGGAAAAACGTCTTTTTCGTCACGTGATAACCATTGGGCAAAGATTGGGTCAAAACACTGTCAAAGACAAAACAGCCCAAAGGTTGCTTATCTACATGGCTAAAGGTAGGAGACCATACGAACTTCTTAGGCAGATTGACTTGCAAAAGACAGAACAGCACAAAGAGGACTAACATGGCAAAAAGGAAATTACGACTACTTTTCATCACGACCTCCTTCCTTCTTGAAAGTTCCTACATTTTGTTCGGCAGAACCATCTCTACCTGAGTTCTTTACAAAGTTATCCACACTTGCCTGCAGATTGTGCATATCTCGAATCATGTCCTTGTCAGCATCAAAGCCACCATAGCGAACTCGCACAAACAGACTGGTCATTCTCTTGAAGTCGGCCTGTCGGAACTCAAACGTATATTGAGTAGGAGTCTTGAAAGGTTGCCACTCTATTTGGTGATAGTCACTCAAAGACTTCAATGTCTGAAGATACATCAATCGCAATGCCTCACGGAAATTCTCATTTTGCAAAGCTTTTTCTATTTCACTTGGGAAATCAATGCCATATATCGTATCTTCCGTAACCTCGTATTCCATCGGTTTCCTTCGTCCTGAACGAGCGAACAGCTCAGGATGCTTCCACAAGAGGAACGCCAAGACAGCTCCCAATGCCGCCAAGCCGATACATATCCATAAAGTGTCATGATGGTCCTGATAGAAATTGCTGCCAAAGATATTCTCGAAAAATTCGTTCAGCCTTTTCGCTACCCAGTCCATCAAGCTATCTTGGGAAGGCACTAACTCTCGACCATAAGCGTAATCGTCATCCCGCCGCCAAACTTGCAGTCGGGCGGTATCAATAACCAAGGTGTCGGAAGGATTGGAAAACATATCTCTCTACAACTAATATAAATAAGGTATAAAATGATTAGACTTTGAACAGATCGTCATCATCCTGACTCTTGTCTGCCATTTCCTCAAAATCGTCAATACCTTGACCAACGGACATATCATCGAGTTTCTCGGCGGCATGACTATAGAGATAACCCGTACTGATAAAAAACAAGTTGTAAATCAAATAAGAGCCTATCCACATGACAACGCCAAAGATATATTGGAGAATAACAAAGGCAACACTACCAACAAATGTTTCCTCACCTGCATAAGCCTGCACGAATAGCGTCTTGACAAAGACACATACCTCCCAAGGCATGACAAAGACAAAAGAAACGACATTCGACAACAGACTCAAGACAAATCCCAAGCCAAAGATTCCTCCCCATGTGCTCCATCCCAAGCGAAAGCCACGAACATAAGCCCGCCATACAGAGATATCCTCAAATATATAGGTAGGTGTAACCAATATCAAAGGTACACCAAAAGCAACGACCGCCGCTACTGCCAAGAAGCAAAAGATGGCTGTCATCGCTCCAGAATTTATCGCTACCCCTAAAGCTATCACGGTAAAAAAGACTGCCAAGAACACGATGCCTATCAGAGAACCAACCAGTCCACATTTGAACAAACGCCAAGCATTTCGGCGGAAAGAAGGTTTCAACTCCTGGAAAGTAACACCTTGCAAGCCCTCGTCGTGAGCATTATAAAACTGCATCATAGAAAACACAACCGTTCCTATCCAAATATAAGCTGCCAAAGAAGTTGGCAACAAGAGGGCGTAAGAAAAGAGCATACTGTAACTGAGTTCATCATCAAACATGGAATTACCAGAACTAACATCCACCATATTTTGCATCAAACTGTTCAGCGACAAGGCTCCTACGAATGCCAACGGCAAGATACCATACAAAGCATAACGAAGCAGTATTTTCCAATTCTGCTTGACAAACTCGAAAGTGACATTAAACTTCTCTCCGAAATCCCTCTCTTTGTAAAATACGATTTTATCCATAAGCTATCTTTATTAAATAATTCAAAACTGACTGGTTCTTAATGAATGAAGTTGTAATCTAAAGGACATTCTTTTCTGCCTATCAACTTACTTTTTCTTCTGCCGATGTCTGATCTGGGGTAAAACCACAAAATAACCTATGACAAAGACGAAAGAGACGATGATAATCGACAAGCGAAAATAATTAGAAATTTCCGTATGTCGTGTTACAAATCCTTCGATAAAACCAGCGAATATAAATATAGGTACAGTACCGACAATAATCTTCATTCCCCTTTTCGCACCATGACGAAAAGATACGATACGCGAATACGTGCCAGGGAACAGCCAACTGTTACCCATCGCCAACCCTGCCGCTCCTGCAATAATCAATGCAGAAATCTCAAGCGTTCCATGAAGGAAAACGGCAAGAAAAGATTCATACAAGAGACCATGCTGGGCGAAGAATGTTTCAAAGCATCCCAACATCACACTGTTTTGGAATATCAGAAAACCCGTGGCGATACTGGTAAATATACCAGAAACAAATTCCAGGAATGACACCCTAATGTTATTGAGGGTAATGCCCAAGAACATATTCAGTTCATCTCCACCATCATAAACCGCCATCGGTTTTCCATCCCTGATATTCTGCAATGTCATATCCACATAATAATCTCCCAAGATAATACGACAAAAGTCGGTATCAAAACATTGGGAAACCACACCGATGAATACACTGATGAAGAAAATGCAGAAAGAAGCCAAAAGTAACTTTCGAGCCTCAAACATCGTCAAAGGAATTTCCTGCGTCCAAAACGTAATCAGGCGAGACCACTTCTCCCGTTTGTTACGATAAATGGAATTATGAAGGCTTGAAGCCAGATTGTTGAGATAAAGGGTAATACGAGAATTTGGGTAATGTGTTTGCGCAAAAGCCAAGTCAGATGTAAGGTCGGTATAAGTATCGGCCAAAACATCCGGCGTTTGGGAAGCGGCATCGTCAATAATGATCTCTGCACGTTGCCATTTATCTATGTTATTTCTTATAAAGGCAAATTCTTTCACAATTCTTTTATTATAAGGGAAAATTCGGTTACGATTATTTTATTTTTCCTAAAAATTGATGCAAATTTAAGTAATTATTCTTATATTTGCAAACAATTTAAGCATTATCTTCTTAAAACAATAGAAAAATGACAAATTCAAACATCATAACCAATCAATTTGTAAGAATCAACCAAACACCAGCGAGTATCGGTGAACGAGTGTTGGCTCGCATCCTTGACACCATATTCATATCTTTTGGATTCACTGGTGTCTATTTGTTGTTTGATGGGCTTATGGGGAGCATGGACGAAACACGTTGGCTCATGTTCTTATTCTTTATGCTTGTCATATTTATCTGGATGTATGATTTCTGGTGGGAAACATTCAACAACGGACAGACTCCGGGGAAATATATCATGAAGTTAAGAGTCATCAACAAGAATGGGTCACGACCAACCATGGGCTCTTTTTTCATGAGATGGCTTCTCAGCACAATAGACGTAGGATGTGGGGGCATTGGCATGCTCTTCATCATACTCACCAAAAATTCACAACGATTAGGAGACTTGGCAGCAGGAACAATGGTCATCAAACTTACCGACATCCGAAAGATACACATCTCCCTGGACGAATTCTATTATGCCAAGAAAGATTACCATCCTGTATATGAGGAAGCCAAGAATCTCTCACAAGCACAAGTCGCCGTCATAGAGAAAGCCCTGTATTCCTCCAATGACAACCATGAAAACCAAATAGAGACCTTGGCAGATAAAGTTGCGAAGTACCTCAAGGTGCAGCCCAAAGAAAATAGCAAGGAAAAATTCCTTACTACCATTCTTTATGACTATAATTATTATCTCATGGAATTAATCTAAACTACCCATGCATCAGCACAGCACCCTCCTGCTTCTTGCCATCCATCAGAATTTTCATCGGATGCTCGAAGCGAACATGGCGCACATACTGCGTTTCCTCTACCGCCGGCATCGCATCCAATATCTCCTTATTGACGAATCCTCCTTCTTCTGTGTTTGTATCTACCGTAAAGTAACCTACCCCGAAAGAGGTAAGATTCTGGAAGAAATGGGTGCCCTGACTTGGGTCGATATTATAGTTCTTCAACGCTACTTCTACGATGACACGGGCGGCACTGATATGCGGCCACTTGACCGGAACGCCTAAATAATGATCGCTTGAACCCCAGCGGCCTGGTCCTATCAAGACGTAATTCTTTCCTTCGGCAAGGAACTTGCGGTTGATTCGTTCAATATCATCAGCCACATAGAAATTGTTCATCGCAGAGAACTGATCATCATATTTAACATAGACTACATCTGTGACGTCCTCACTGATTCCATGTCCCAACGAATTGTGGGAACGGAGCAGACAATCTGCATCTGGTATCGCCTTCACATCCTCATCAAGCATCTCCTTAGCATCCACTATCGGACGAATCTGGAGAAGATAGAACTCGCAGGTTTTATCATCATTGATATTGCATGCAAACTCGATTTCCACAGGACGGCGCATCGCCTCGGATCCAGATTTCATCGACATCTGCATCAGCTCCGGCAGTGGTACCACGCCATGCTGGAGTACACTGGCAAAGGTAATCAGCTTTCTTCCTGTTTCATACACGCCATCATTGATGACTTGATCGTATGGGTCGAAAGTAGAGGCGATATAGGTAAGGCTCTGGTCTTCTACCGCATCCTTCACACGGAGCTTGAGGATATTGAAGCCATCATCCACCTTGAATTCCTCACCCACATGTTGCATGTCGAGAGCATAGAACTGGGTTTGGGTATCACGCAAAGCCATCTCCATCTCTGAAGTCTGTAGCACTTGGGTTGGATGATAAGGGCAAACTCTCAAGGTTTGTCCACCATCAACGATATATTTCCCCAATCCAAGAGCCAGACTGGCAATACCTTCCTCCGCCGTTTCGTCGCCAATCGGATAATAATTGAGGGAGCGTAGCACACCACTCATCGTCGGATAAAACCGGTCGCCATAATTCTTACCCACTACCTGTTGCAGAATAACAGCCATCTTCTCCTGATCAATCACATTGCTGGTAGCTGTCATATACGCCTTCGAATCACGATAGAAAACAGAAGCATATACTCCCTTTATCGCACAAGCCAACATCTGGAGCATCTGATACTTATCCTCCAGATATGGAATCATATAGGTGGAATAAATTCCTGCGAAAGGCTGATAGTGAGCATCCTCAAGAAGCGAACTTGAACGGATGGCTATAGGACTCTTCGTTGCCTCAAAGAAAGTGAAAAAATCAGCAATCAGGGAATCCGGTAACTGAGCATGAAGGAAATGCTTCAATATCTCCTCATCACTTGCATCACTTAAAGCTATCGGATAGAGATTATTGCTCATCATAAACTCATCAAAAATATCAGTACAAAGCACGACTGTTTTTGGAATCTGAACAGTGGCATTCTCATACTGATTAAACTCCGGATGACGCTTGATGATATTGTCGAGGAAAGCCAGTCCTCTACCCTTTCCACCCAAGGAGCCTTCACCAATACGGGCAAAGTGGGCATACTTATCGAACTTCATTCTATCAAAGACTGCCACAACTCCAAGATTTTTCATATGACGATATTGCACAATGGCATCGAAGATAATCTGACGGTGGGCATCCACATCTTGAAGTTTTTGCCAGGTGACATGCTTCAAGAAAGCAGATACAGGGAAGATGGCTCGGGCGCACAACCAACGGCTCATGTGATTACGACTGATGTGATAAAGCATCGAGTCGTTAGGAATATTGAAAATATTATCCTGCAGTTCCTTTAAACTGCGGATACGCATGATCTCCTCATGAGTTTTCGGATCTCTGAAAATAAAATCTCCAAAGCCCATGTGTTCCTCCATCAAACGACGCAAATCTACACTCATCTTCTTGGAGTTCTTATCTACAAAACGAAAACCTTCAGCCTCTGCCTTTACTCGATTTTCACTCTCAGAACTCTCAAGGATAAGGGGCACAAAGGAATCATTCTTTCGGATATAACGGAAAAGCTGCAAACCCGCATCCGGACATTTTTCGCGACCAAAAGTATCCGTTGCATGCTTTGGCTGCACATCCTCATCCACAACATTACCAAAAGCTTTGGCTGCACTCTTTAAAGGAAAACGAGCATCACTAATGACACCAAGGGTATTATCAGAATACTTGTCATACAGTTTTTTTGCCTCTTCATAAGTACGTGCCAATACCACTTTCGGACGACCACGCATACGCATGGTAGCTGCATGACGATTCAGCGCTTCTTTGGAGAAGTTCTTACTCTGTTCAAGAATATAATTATAAAGATTTGGCAGAATAGAACTATAGAAACGTATAGAATCTTCTACCAAAAGTATCATCTGGACACCTGCCTCCTGAATATCATGCTCCAAATTCATCTTATCCTCTATCAACTTAATAATAGAAAGAATCAAGTTGGTATTACCCAACCAACAGAATACATAATCGAAGATGCTCAAATCCTCATTCTGCATACGCTTGGTAATACCATGAGAGAATGGAGTCAACACAACACAGTGAATATTAGGAAACTTACCTTTGATATCGCGGGCAACATCGAAAGCATCATTATCAGCATTACCTGGCATACAAATCACCAGATCTACAATTGTAGAACGCAAGACTCCAGCTGCCTCTTCTGTGGTAGAAACTTGGGTAAAAGTTGGCGGATAACGTAATCCTAACTCCATATACTCATTGTATATCTTTTCTTCAATACGCCCATCATCCTCTAACATGAAGGCATCATAAGGGTTAGCTACAATAAGTACATTGTATATGCGACGCATCATCAGATTAACAAATGATACATCCTTTAAATAGAATTTATTCCACTCTTGAGGTACATTATTCTCCATAATTGTAAGATTTAGCAATGCAAAGATACTGTTTTTCTTATATTTACTTGCATTTTTCAACATATTTTTTTAAATTTGCAGCATTATAATAGAATTTACTGATATATTACGCTGTAAAATCAATAGATAAAACCATAAACTATGTTTAGATTTAAAGAAGCATTTCTTGCTAAATATAAAGGAAAGGCGATAGCAGGCTTTAAAGAGGGAGGAAAAATCCTCCTGAAAATCTTGCCGTGCTTTTTCACTATATTCAGCATGCCGTGTATGGCGCAAAAGCAGCATGGAAAAGCATCCTATTATTCAAAAAAAACAACGGGAGCCAGAACTGCCAGTGGACAGAAACTTCACCACGACAGTTTGACGTGCGCCCATAGATTCTATCCATTTGGTACCAAGCTGAAAGTAACAAATCTCAGTAATAAAAAAACAGTTATAGTGAAGGTTACAGACAGAGGCCCCTATGGTAGAGGACGAATTATTGATCTCTCGTGGGGTGCTGCTAAAGCTATAGGTATGTTATCACAAGGTGTAGCTACTGTAAAAGTAGAAATGATAGACAAGCCTATTCCTTATCGCCCAGAAGATCCAAAATTACCTCATATCGACTTTGAAGTAGCAGAATCAGACTATGATTTTCCTCAGAAATGGAATAACAAAGAAAAACTTGAGAGTAAGCCCCACCAACATGGAGCAGAATCAGGCAAAAAAGAACATTTAAACAAACATCAAAAGGATATTAAAGAAGAACAACAAGAACATAGAAACAAAACCGGGAACTTTGCTGAGCATAAACATAATACGGAACAAAATCATAAAACAGAACACTATCAAAGCAAAGAAGGAAATAAGACAAAAAGGAAATAGAATAAACAAAGATAAAGAATGATTTGAGATAATCATTTTCAAAATAAAAGCAACTTTTTCACAAAATTTTAATAAAAAAGCACAAATTAATGCAAATTAAAGAAAAAAATTGTATATTTAAATTGAAACTTTTTACCGGAGGATTTTTTATGGAAAACAAGGAATTGAAAATTGCGTTTTATGATGCCTGCAGCTACGACAAGGAATCTTTTTCAGAAGAAAACAAGAACTTTTTATTCAATATTGATTTTTTTGACTTTCATCTGACAGAAAAAACTGCATTGACTGCATCTGGCTATGACATTGTATGCACATTTGTAAACGACACAATAAACAGAACCGTTATTTCCATACTGAAAAAATGCGGTGTAAAAATGATTGCATTAAGATGCGCAGGCTTTAACAACGTAGATCTTGAAGCCGCAAAAGAATTCGGCATAAAAGTTGCAAGAGTTCCAGCGTACTCTCCACATTCCGTAGCAGAACACGCGC
>ERZ869991.646-NODE-646-length-11983-cov-10.579372_pt1 | contig 11983 bp, 7 predicted proteins | sample MGYA00520862_ERZ869991 | MGnify/ENA primary metagenome ERZ869991 (study PRJEB32232, sample SAMN07284978) | human gut metagenome | biome: human-associated habitat; material: feces | host: Homo sapiens | place: Tanzania | collected 2014-08-11 ...
GGTCATTGTATGTATGTAAGGTCTAAGCTGCATCATATTTCTTACGATGATGCCATTCTGTTTGCCAAGGACAATGGCATTCGGCGTGCTGATGCAATCATCAGGGAAGTAGCTGATTCTCTGCGGCAATTCCGTGACATAGCCAAGCGAAATGAGGTTCAGGACAGATGGACCAGTTCCATAGAGTCAGCGATAAATGCTCATCTCGTTTCATGGGGGTTGGAGGATAAAGACAACAGTTCTGCTTCTTTTGAGATAGATGGCAAAAGTTGTACTGATGTTCGCATAGAGCAGGCTTACAAAGGCAACTTCCATTTGTATGCAAGCATAGATGGGCGAGACTGTAAGTTTATTATCGGAAAGAACAAGCCTGAATATGCTACGATTCAAGAGACGGGATTGTCGAATCTTCCGGAGACGATGCTCAGAGATTTGGTTGCGAAATATCTGGTGAGATAGAAGAGTAGTGATTATGTTGAGTCTTTATTTCTTTTTATTACCTTTGCAGTTGTCTTGTCGTGGATGGCTGGCATTGAGATGCTGGCTATGAAATGAAAGTCCATGGCTTGGCCTATCATAATAAGAAAGACGTTTGCTTTACGTTTTCTTCTGTTCAATTGAAACGTAGGAAATCTCAAAGGGTGTTCAGATGAAGACAGCGGTGGGCGTCTGCCATAGATAGCTACGAATTCCGGTTTTGAGGATTCATAGCAATCCTACAGCGTTTTTTGTTCTTGCTTGCATCCTATTATTTTTTGTAGCATAATGGTAATGTCTTAATAACAATAGTTAGCCATAAGGCTCTGATAATCGGATACAAAGATAATGCTTTTATTTGAATACTATAAGCTTTTTTCTTCGAAAATTACGCTAAAATCAGCCGAATAGCTAAAAATGAACTATTTATGAGTTTTTCACCTCAACAGAGGTAATGATTTAGCAACAGTTCTAAATTCTGCAATCTGCATACGTTTGCTGCCTAACAACTCTTTTCGGCTGCAAAAATACAAAAAAATAATGAATCTAAGAATTTTATTAAACAAAAAATATCAAACAGAGAAATATGTTGCAAAAAGCACTGTCTTACTAGTGGTCTGTAAAGTCTAAAAGTTGAGTAAAACGTCGTTCGTCACATACTGATGATTGATGAAATATCACACGTGCCTTACTAAACTTTTAGACTTTACAATCTACTAGTTGTTTATTTTGCGAAATACGTATTTACAACATTTGTTGTTGTATTTTGCAATTTTAGCAACTTGTCGGTAAATTCTAAAACTTTAAACTTAACAGAGAAAGTTTTTGTACCCTTTCCTTCTGATGGAAAAATAACATAAAATGTTTCTACGTTTTCCTGCTGTATTAAGTATGGCTTCTCTATAGTATGAGTCTGTCCATTAAAGGAGAAACTAGTTGTGTATGTCGTATCTTTGAATATAAGACTCGAAGTATAAGACTTTCCTTTTGGCAATTGCAACTCCCATTTTTTACCTTTTAAGCTGTCGATTTTAAATGATTGTGCATGAACTAATTGCCCATTTAGGAACAATAGAGAAATAAAAAAATATTTAAAAATCAACTTCATATTTATTTAATTACTTTATACCTGTTAATACTATATTATAATCTTGTAAAATATGTCTGAACAGGGGCGGTAACTCGATTTTTTAGGCGGTTACCGCCCCTGTTCAGACATGTTTTGTTCTTTTTTCAGATGCAGAACTTAGATAATCACCGCCGTTCCGCTGCAAGTTACCATCAGCATGGAGCCGCTGTTACCAACGGTTTCGTAATCCAGGTCGATGCCCACGATGGCGTTGCAGCCTAAGGATGCAGCACGCTGGCTCATCTCCCTGAGTGCAGTATCTTTAGCTTCGCGGAGGGTACTTTCGTAAGAACCGCTTCTTCCGCCAATCACATCACGAATACTGGCAAAGAAATCTTTCACAAAGTTGGTACCAATGATGGTTTCGCCTGTCACAATGCCACGATATTCACGGATAGGGTGACCTTCTATGGTTGGAGTTGTGCTCAAAATCATAATTTTTTCCTTTCTTTTTATGTTATTACTCATGTTATCTTATAACTTAGACGATGAAGTAATAGAAAAGGTTACATGGAATTTAAAATTAACTTTTTTATTGATATCATTAAATATTTTAAAAAGACCATAGAAATCTAAATGTAATTCAATGAAATTTCTATTTGTGTATAAAAATACAGGAAAAACTGACAAAATACGTGCAAAATACAAAAAATAGTAATAAAATGTTTTGCTCGTTTAACTTTATTTGCTATCTTTGTGCCAATTATTAATTTAAAACAAAAGGGACTATGAATTCTAAGAGAAAAAACTACACCATGGTCTTGAATACATCTCTTTTGTGCTTTGCTCTTGCCTCTGGACAAGCAGTCTTTGCTCAAAACAATGTAAACACAAGCCAAAAGGGAGCTGTTCAAGCTCGCCGTACTGCAGTTATTGCCAAAGGCGTCGTCACCGATGACAGCCAGGATCCCCTGCCTGGTGTAAGTGTAAGAGTGAGAGGTACCAAATTGGCAACCGTTACTGACATCAATGGTAAATTCAGTCTTACCATGCCTGAAATGGAGCCAGGAAAGGCATATTACCTGGAGTTCACTTACCTTGGAATGGAAAAGAAGGTGGTACGTTACCACAATAGCAATTCCATCAATGTGAGTATGATTCCTGCTGCCACAAGTCAATTGAAGGAAGTTGAAGTTGTGGAGACTGGTTATGGTCGCTTGCCTCGTAAGGATATGGTTGGTGCCTTCACCACTTTGAAAGGTGAAGATGTGCTGATGCCTGCCTACCAGACTATCGACCAGATGTTGCAGGGTAAGGTGGCAGGATTGATGGTAGTCAATTCTTCTTCCCGTGTGGGATCTGCTCCTAAGCTTACCATTCGTGGTAAGGCAACTATACTTGGAAATACCGACCCTCTTTGGGTTGTTGATGGAGTCATCCAGGAAGACCCTATTTCTATCGATGCTACAGCAGCGATGACTACTGATATGAAGGAATTGATAGGTAATCAGGTGTCCTGGCTCAATCCTCAGGATATAGAAAATATTACTGTGTTGAAGGATGCTTCGGCTACTGCCATCTATGGTTCTAAGGCTTCTAATGGTGTGATTGTCATCACGACCAAGAAGGGTTCTGCAGAACGTACCAGTATCCGCTATTCAGCAAACTTCTCTGTCCGTCAACGTCCTAACTACGACTTATTTGATTTTATGAATTCGCAAGAGCGTATTCAGTTCAGTAAGGAGGCGTATGATGCGGGTGTGCGCTATCAGGGTGATCCGCTTCCTCAGATTTATACTTATGAGGGATTGATGGCTATGTTTAACAAGCACATGATTTCCGAGGCCGACTTTATGAAGCAGATGGAAAGATTGGAAACTGTGAATACTGACTGGCTTGATCTCTTGACCCGTAATTCTTTCAGTCATAGTCATAATCTCAGCGTATCTGGTGGTACTCAGAGAGTAACTTATAATGCTTCTTTTGGCTACTCTAATTCTGAAGGTACAGAAATTGGTAATAGTCAAAATCAATTTACTACTCGTCTGAATGTAGGTGTGCAATTCAGTAAGCGAATCCGTGCTTCCTTTAATATTAGCGGTAGTTCACGAAATTCTTACGGCTATAGCGGTGTAAGTCCTCAGTCGTATGCTCTTAATACCAGCCGTGCCGTACCTGCTTTCGAGGAAAATGGTGAACGAGCTTTCTATAAGCAATATTATACTTATCAGTTGAACAAGTCCCTCGGTTCCAACAATACTTATGGCTACAATGTCCTCAATGAGATGGATAACAGTTATAGTAAGAACCGCGGTAATACCTTCAATGTGTCTGCAAATATTGATTTCCAGCTTCTTCCTTGGCTTAATTATCAGTTGGTGGGTTCTATGGCTCATAGTTCCAACGATTCTGAAAGTTATAAGGGTGAAAGGACTTCCTACATTGAAACCAACTATCGTGGTTATGGAGTAGGTGAGGCTGAACCTGGTTCTGCTTTGTATAAAGCAGCCCTGTTGCCATTTGGCGGTCAGTTGACCAATAATAATTCCAATATGACTTCGCTTGACATGCAGCATAAGCTGGTAGCAAGCAAGACTTTCAATGAGATTCATCGTGTCAATGGTATGTTTGGTTTTGAGATGCGTTCTTCCAAAACATATGGTAAGGGTACGAATGTCTGGGGTTATGTGCCAGAGCGTGGTGAGAGTTTGATCTCTCCTTCGCTTCCAGAGGATATTGTGCCTATCGGAGGTACACAGTCTATAGGTTGGGGTGCTCTTAGAGGTCTCTTTGAGGGTGGATGGAGTAGTATCAACAATACTTCCAATTACGTATCCTTCTTTGGTACAGCTGCTTACTCTCTGAAGAATCGTTATGTTATGAATATGAATATCCGTTCAGATGCTTCCAACCGTTTCGGACAGGATAAGCGTAAGCAGTTTGATCCTACTTATTCGTTCGGTTTCTCTTGGAAGATAGCAGAAGAGAAGTTTATCAAAGACAACGTGAAGTGGCTTGACCAGCTTAACCTCCGTGCGACATATGGTATTCAGGGAAATGTAGTCAATTCCATCAGTCCGGAATTGATAGCTTCTTATGGTGGTTTGCTTCCTGGTTATAATGAATACTATACCAGCATCGCAAGTCTTCCTAACCCTTATCTGAAGTGGGAACGTACCAAGACTTGGAACCTCGGTCTCGATATGCAGATTTTCAGAGCCGTAACGATGAGTCTTGAGTATTACGGAAGACGTTCTAATGCGATTATCGAGCAAGATGTACCAGAGGAATATGGTATGGGAACATTGAAGCTCAATGGTGGTATCATCGTCAACCATGGTCTCGAGTGGACAATGAATATCACTCCTATCAAGACCAAGGACTTAGTAGTAAGTGTTGGATTTAATGCTTCCAAGAACTGGAACAAGACTGAGACGGATGATCGCACAGCCCGTGTTGACCAGTTGACCCATCGTGATTTCGTAGCTGGCAACAGTCAGCGCCCTTTGCGTAAGGGTTATTCTCTCTATTCTTTCTGGGCTTATGATTTTACAGGTCTTGACCATGAGACAGGTCTTCCTACCTTTAGAGGTACCCAAGTAGAGGAGTTTGAAAATCCGGATAAGACAATAGATCCATTGTCTTTCTTGGTTTATGCAGGTGAATCTGAGCCTTTCTTTACTGGAGGTATCAATCCTCATGTGCGCTGGAAGGATCTTCAGGTAAGTGCGAGCTTTGCCCTGATTTTGGGTTCTAAGAAACGCCTTCCTAACCCATATTCTACCTTTACTTATGGCAAGATGCCAAGTCCGCTGTCCAACCTCAGCAAGGAATTGTTGAATCGATGGAAGCAGCCTGGTGATGAGCTGCATACCAACATACCTGGTCTCTATACTTCGGTAGCGGATGTTCTCAATCTCTATACACCAGATGGCTATTTTACCAATCGTTATGAAATGTGGGCAAATTCAACAGCACGTCTTGTGAGCGGTTCTTTCTTCCGCTGCAATCAGTTGTCTGTGTCTTATTATCTGCCTAAGAAAATCTGTCAGAAGATTCATGCTACAAGCATCTCTTTGAGTGGTAGTACAAACAACCTCTTCGTCATTGCCAGCAAGAAATGGAATGGCTTTGATCCTGAGTTGGGTAACAGTATCCAGCCACGCATTTTCTCTTTCGGACTTAGTGCTTCATTCTAAAAAATGACAATCATGAAAAAAGTTAAATTATATACAATGGTACTCTTGGGAGGCATGCTGATGCTCAATAGTTGCGGTGACTTCCTGGAGCCAAAATCCACAAGTGAGTTTGTCCCAAAGGATGTGCGCTCACTTAATGAAATCTTGTTGGGCGAGGCTTATCCTCGTAACGACATAGGTGGCTTTAATTATTTTCTTACTTTGATGGATGACGACTTAACTGCAACTCTCTATCAGTTACCTGAAGATAATTTCAATTACGATATATTGTTGGCTTCCTATACATGGCAGCCGGATATGTTTAATATGATGAAAGAGGCTGGTAGAACCTCTACGGATATGTATTATACATATTATCGTAAACTGAAGGGTGTGAATGCTGTCATTGATTATATTGATACTGTGACAGGTTCAGAAGAAGATATCCATTATGTCCTGGGACAGGCTTATGCGCTCCGTGGCTTTTACTATCTGAACTTAGTGAATATATTTGGTCAGCCATACAATGAGAATCCTGATGCTTTAGGTGTTCCTCTGAAATTAACAAGTGGTGTAGAGGAAAAACCGATGGCTCGCAGTACCGTGAAGGCAGTCTATGACCAAATTGTCAAAGACTTGCTGGAGGCAGAAAGTCAGTTTAAACTTGTTTCTGAGGCAAGACAATGGAAGAAGGATTACCGTGCAAGTCTGCCAATGGTACAACTGCTGCTCTCTCGTACCTATCTTTATATGGAGAACTGGGAAGAGGCTGCCAAGTATGCGAAGTTGGTGATGAACGATTCGCGGTTCAAGTTGCTTGATCTCAATACAGTAGAAACGGAAAAGAATGAATATGGTCAGGTGGCACGTATCTATACCAATTATCATTCTTATGATGAATCTTCTGAGGTCATCTTCCCTTATGGTAAAGTATCGGATTGGGCAGGATGGGTTGAAGAATATTCTACGGAAGACCCAACGACAGGTTTGCCTCGTAAACCTTATTTCCGTGCTTCTGATGAACTGCTCAACAGTTTTGAGGATGGTGACCTTCGTAAGCAGCGTTATATCGTAAGGAAAGAATTCTCTGGTGAACTGCTGCCTTTGGCTATCGGTAAATTGAAGGTCAATAATAGTTATCGACCTACTGGTGGTACAGGTGTGTTTGGTAGAAGTCTTCGTCTTTCTGAGGCATATCTCAATTATATGGAAGCAGAAGCAATGCTCGCCAAGGCTGGAGTGGATGCTAATGGAAGTCAGGAAGCACTTCAAGCTTTGGTAGAATTACGTAGTAAGAGATTTGCTGATAACTATGCTCCAAAGGCAGAGGATGTTGCAGATATTGATAAGTTGGTGGAGTATATACATCAGGAACGTCGTCGTGAACTTTGTTTCGAGAGTCATCGTTGGTATGATTTGCGCCGTTGGGGTATGCCTGAAATCAAGCACGTTTGGTATTCTACACCAACTACCAAGACAACCTATACCCTTCAGGCAAAGGATCCACTTTATACAGTCCCTATACCTGATGTAGCACGAGAATTGAATAATCAGCTGGAGCAGAATCCACTTTGTGCAAAGCGCATAGGTGAGACTTCTGAGTTCACAGTTGATAATACTAACCCGGATAATAACACAGAAGAATGAAAAGATTTATATATATCACAGTTGCGAGCCTCATCACAATGACGGCTTGCACTCCATCCGAAGATCCTATCACTCCATCGGGTAACTACTCTGTTCTTCGTATGGAATTTCCTCAAGGTAATAATTCTTGGGATGAAGATATTAAAGAAATACATGATAAATATGGTGTTTATCTGCTGTATAAGGATATTACTCCTGCCGACTTGAACAGAAAATGGACAGGTATAGGTACGGGAAAACTCTATTATGGTGATGATGTGCCAGGTACAGAAGTGCCTTATTATGTTGATTTCTTTAAGAACAACGTATTCCCTTATGCTTCTACCGAGATGATTCAGAAGAATTTTCCTGTAAAGATTTACTTGCAGAAAGACTTTAGAGGTGTAGATCCTAATCTTGGAGGAGGAGATGATTCTGGTACTGGTGGCACAGGTGGCACAGGCGGTACTGGCGGTACGGGTACTGGTGGAACAGGCACAGGCACGGGAACAGGCACAGGCACTGGTACGGGAACAGGCACAGGCACTGGTACGGGAACAGGTACAGGCACTGGTACGGGAACAGGCACAGGCACTGGTACGGGAACAGGCACCGGTACGGGAACAGGTACAGGCACCGGTACGGGAACAGGTACAGACACTGGTACGGGAACAGGCACAGGCACAGGTACGGGAACAGGCACAGGCACAGGTACGGGAACAGGCACAGGCACCGGTACGGGAACAGGCACAGGCACCGGTACGGGAACAGGCACAGGCACCGGTACGGGAACAGGTACAGGCACTGGTACGGGAACAGGCACAGGCACTGGTACGGGAACAGGTACAGGCACTGGTACTGGAACTGGAACAGGCACAGGAACAGGTGGTACTGGTACTGGCACAGGTGGTACTGGTACAGGCGGTACAGGTACCGGTACAGATACAGGTAGTACAGAAATTTATATCCCTGATGTAGCTGGCTTTACTCCAACTAAATTCGATGGCTTTGACTATTGGGCAATTAGTTTTTCCAATACGGAATTATATTGGTTGCAGAAACGTGCAGAACTTAAGGATAAAGAGAATAAGACTGATGTAGAAAAGGCGGAATTAGCGAAAGCTAATGAAACAATGGCTGTAAAGCGATTCAGTTTTATCAATCAGTTCCTTACATCTCAGCGAATGGACAATACCTTGCCAGAGCCTGAAGGATTGAGAGATGGAATGGATTTCGTTTCGAGTCTGAATAGAAGTAATCCAAACCACAAAAACTATGTGTTTAATCGTGGTCTTATCAGATGGGTTGATGATAATGGTGTAGAAGAGGAATCTTTATGGAGTATTTATACTTCCTATTATAAGCAGCCGAATTATAATTCCGGTGGTTTTTACAGAGATTTCTTCTCACTCTATATCAGAGCAGCTATGCGATTCTCCCCAGAAGAGTTCTATGAAAAATATCCGAAGGAGAAGTATCCGCTCATTAGTGAAAAATATGAGCTTGTTGTCAGATACATGAAGGATAAATATGGTATCGATCTCCCTGGTATTGCCAAGGGATCAGGTACAACAACTGAAAAATAATGAAAAGTAACATACAAATATCATGCAACAGATACAAATACTGTTGCGTGGTATTTGTTCTACTTTTGAAAATGATCTTTAATCGTCATTGTATGAAGAAGAAAATTATATTTCTGATATTCTCTTTATTTAATATCCTGTTGCCTATAATGGCTCAGGATTCAATCAGTAATAGAGGAATTCTTTTTGAAGATATTTCTTTTAAGGAAGCTTTGGCAAAGGCGAAGGCTGAAGGAAAGAAAGTTTTTATCGATTGCTATACTCAAACATGTGGTCCCTGCAAGTATATGATGAAGAATATCTTTCCTTTGCAGGAGTGTGGTGATTATTTCAATCCTAAATTCGTTTCTCTGACAAGGGATATGGATGTTGGTGAAGGACCGGAATTGGGCAAGAAATATAAGGTGGGTATTTATCCTACTTTCCTCATCATTAATCCCGATGGAACTCTGTTCTGCAAGGAGATGGGGGCGGTAAGACTCAACTCCAATATTACTTTCGTAGAAAAAATAGAAAATGCGATTCAGCGTGCCACAGAGATTAATGAACTGGAAAAGAAATATAACTCTGGTGAAAAGAATACAGTATTGGTACGCAAATTAGTTGACTTGCTGAAGGTAAGTGATTTCCAAAAGGCAGATACCGTACTCAATCAATACCTTAGTTCGCTAAGCATAGAGGAATTGTGTAAGGATGACACGTGGAATATGTTTTCATCTGAAATCAATTCTCCTGATTCTCCTGTCTTTCGCAAACTCCTTGCCAACCGTGCTCATTTTGAAAAACTGTTGGGAAAGGATAGGGTAGAGGGAAAGATTATTTCTACCTATCAGAACGAGTTTAATATGTGTAAAATGTTGGATATGCATTTTGACCAGCGAATTGCAGATTTGAAGGACTTAGAGAAGAATGGTTATTTACAAGCGCTCGCATTACGTGAGAGTATGACGCTTCGTTGGATTATCAATGAAAAGCAGGTAAATCGTATCGGCGAAATCCTGTCAATACTTCAGAAACTGAAATCTCTTCCTTCTGATGCAGAGCGCATGGCTGTTATCAAAGAATTGAATAGCTTTGAGCGGGTAGCTAATATAGCGCAAAGGAATAAAGCTTGTACAGAACTGCGAAATATTCAAAAGTTAATGGATGAAAAGAGTGCCAGAGCGATAGAGCGCTTTATCACTCGCATTTTACCTAAGAAATAAATAAAAGCTCCATTCGTATCATGTGACGAATGGAGCTTTTATTTATTGTTCTATGCATGAGAAAACCCATTTGGTTTCAGTAACTATTTTGTTTCCTGTTCTTCCTGCATATCCAGATACTGGTTGTCCTTATCGTAGAATTCATACTGAAGGAATGCCAGTTTCTGTGAAGCAATCACATTAAATCCGAAACCATACTTGAACTGCCATTTGCGCTTCAAAGAAATGAAGCCCTTATTGATAAAGGCAGCTACATAAGGATTCACATACAAAGTAAATTTCTTGACGCCAATCTTGTTGACTAAGCGGTCAATCTTTCTTTCCAATTGGTCGGTGAAGAGGATGCTGGACTTGATTTTGCCCGATCCAAAACAGGTAGGGCAAGTTTCCTCTACGTTTACGTCCATAGCTGGTCGTACACGCTGACGGGTAATCTGCATCAGTCCGAATTTGCTTAATGGAAGGATATTGTGCTTTGCACGGTCCTTCTGCATGTTCTTGCACATGCGTTCATAAAGCAATTGTCGGTCTTCCGCCAGATGCATATCAATGAAATCGACAACGATGATACCTCCCATATCGCGGAGTCTCAACTGTCGTGCCAACTCATCGGCAGCACCCAGGTTCACATCGAGAGCATTTGCTTCCTGACCTTTCTCACGAGTGCGGTTGCCACTGTTTACATCAACTACATGCAGAGCTTCTGTGTGCTCAATGATGAGATAAGCACCATGTTTGTAGTTGACAACTCGTCCAAATCCAGCCTTAATCTGTTTGGTAATGCTGAAATTGTCAAAGATAGGCACCTTACCAGTATAGAGTTTAACTATGCCCGCCTTTTCAGGGGCTATTAGAGAAACATAGTTTTTCACCTCGTTCATCACATCTTCGTTGTTAACGTAGATGTTCTCGTAAGATGGGTTAAACAAGTCACGCAGGAGAGCGACGGCTCTTCCGGTTTCCTCGAATGCCAGTTGCGGGCGTTGTTGTGTTTTCTGTACCTTGGCGATAGCATCCTCCCATCGCTTCACCAGGACTTTAAGCTCAGCATCGAGTTCTGCGACACGTTTTCCCTCAGCTACAGTACGTACGATTACGCCACAATTTTTTGGTTTGATACTGTGGATGAGTTGTTTGAGTCGTGAACGTTCTTCACCGCTTTTGATTTTCGACGAAACAGAAACTTTTTCTCCAAATGGCATGAGCACCAAGTATCGACCTGCAAATGAGATTTCACCTGTCAGTCGAGGTCCCTTGGTTGAGATGGGTTCTTTTACGATTTGCACCAACACTTCCTGTCCAGTCTTCAAGACATTCTGTATACTACCTTCCTTTTCGAGGTCAGGTAATTTGGTGGCTTTAGAGAATGGGAAAAGTTTCTTTCTGTCGCTCTGTACTTGTTTAAGATACTTTTGGTAGGAATTAAATTGACTTCCTAGATCAAGATAATGAAGAAAGGCGTCGCGTTCATAACCTACATCCACAAAACAAGCATTAAGTCCCGGCATGAGTTTCTTAACCTTGGCGATGTAGATGTTGCCCACAGAAAAGGAAGCCTCGCGTGGCTCATTTTGATATTCTACTAATTGTTTATCCTCCATGAGCGCGATGGAGATGTCTTTCTGTTGGACGTCAATTACAACTTCGCTTGTCATTTTCTTCAAAAAATCTTTTAAATTAGTACTTACAGAAAAGGGGCATGTCAACACTTAAGAGCTGACATACCCCCTCAGTCACGAACTGACTGGGAGCAAAATAGGCTATAAAAGCTTACTTGCTCTTATGTCTGTTCTTACGTAATCTCTTTTTACGCTTGTGAGTAGCCATCTTGTGGCCCTTCTT
>ERZ869991.647-NODE-647-length-11977-cov-4.812101_pt1 | contig 11977 bp, 9 predicted proteins | sample MGYA00520862_ERZ869991 | MGnify/ENA primary metagenome ERZ869991 (study PRJEB32232, sample SAMN07284978) | human gut metagenome | biome: human-associated habitat; material: feces | host: Homo sapiens | place: Tanzania | collected 2014-08-11 ...
GGTACCAACTTGCAATTTTTGAATCAGATTTTTCAAAATCCAAATTCAAAATGCTTGTTGGGCTGTGCCCAATCCCCTATCGTTCTGCATCGTGCGATGCAGGCTGCGCATTTTTGCAAAACGCTTTTTTATCTGAGTGCCGATGCCTGTGGTATCGGCACTTTTTGCACAGATGGATTCCCGGAAGCAGAAAATAGTGCTATGCAGCACATCCGGAATTGTGCTATACTTGATTTATATAAACCTGTTTGTCCTAAAAAATTGGAGGTGTTCATGGCTACACGAACCATTTGTTTTCCCATATCCGGCTACCCCTATTGCAAAGAACAGCCGGTGACGTTCACATGGATAAAAGGTAGCAAGCGGCAGAATATCCGTGCCGTCCATGATGCCGTCCATACAACAGACCCGGATGTTTCAATTCTGGAAGTCAGCTCTACATCCGCTCAGCCGGAGGGTGAGGCTGTTTCTTCTCTGCGGCTTCTGCTGCGCCTGGATTCTGTTGCACAGGATGTGCCCATCAGCACGGTTTTTGAAGCCGCCATGGTATTTGAACATGGTGGGCCATTCGCTGACCTTCTGACCTGTGCGCCATCCAAAGTCCATAAGGACACTCGGCTGCGAACCAATGGAAAGTTGCTACGCTACTCTCTGGAAGGAAGGGAGTATCCGATAGAGCCGCACCCGGATTCATTTTTTGAGTGGCTCTACTGCCGTGCGTTGAAGCAGTTCCCGGAAAAGGCTGCGCAGCTGAGCAGATATAATGCCTTTTCTGATATTGCTGCCGCAGCGGATTCTAAAAAATATTATGGCGATTCCTCGCGGGCGGCTGCAATCTATGTAGGACTTGCAGCGGCTGGAAAACTTCCGTGCATCGATTCCTATGAATCATTTATTGCGGAAGTTTACACAGAGCCAAAGCCCTTGCCCAAGTCTGGAAAATCTGAGATTGCTTCAAAAATGACGCCCGAAGTTTCTGCACCGGCAAAGGAGATTCCGGTAGACGAATCGTCACAGTCCGATAATGCAAATATTCCGGACGGTGCGCAGATGGAACAGATCCTTGAGCTGCCCAAAGCGACCTGTCTGCTCCTCTCTTTGGCAAAAAATGCTGGTCTTTCTGCAAATAATTCCACTGAGCTGGCGTATAAGGGAAAGGAATTTTTTCTTGACGCTTATCAGAAAGCACTGAAAAACAAAACGCTCCAAACCAATGTTCATAAGAACAAGTTCACATTTCCGATGGAGGATCATGACAGCGGATTTCATGCGGTCGGAGTACTGACCCGTTCGCCTGCTTGGGAATACGGATGGAAGTTCAACTATCTGGCCGAGAATACATCCGGAGCAGAAAAGCCCGAAGTCAAAGCAAAAATCCAGAAGCCTTTGACCGCATTGGAGCATCTGGAACGCTGTGGGTATAAAATCGTTCAGCAGGTCGTGCCGGAAAAACTTCCACCGATTGCTGTTCAGCGGATGGCATGGAAAACAGGCGAGGCGCTTTGCGACCCGGTGGTGGTGGATTTCTTGCAGTATATCCGAACACATATGCAGAGCGACGGCTCTTTTTCGTTCCGTATCCCAAAGGGTGCGTCCAAGAAATCGTTTGCCACACTTTCAGAGATCGCTCAGACGTGGGACAAAATGGGACTTTTTGCAGCCATTGTGATTTATCCGCAGAATATCGTCTATGAACTTGCGCAAAATGAAACCGTCCGGCATTTTTTGAGCGGAAAGTGGCTGGAGCTTTTTGTAGAGCATCAGGTTCAGCAGATCCTGAACCGCTATCAGGAAGAGCAGGGCGCAGAAGTTTCGGTTTGCTCCAATGTGGTTCTTTCAGAAACGGCATCCGTAGGGAGCACGCATGAGCTGGATGTCGTGTTCTCCATCAATGGAAAGTTTTTCTGGGTAGAAGCCAAATCCTCCAGCCGAAGCATTGATTATGGAAAATATGCTTCTCTGTGCGAAAAGCTGAACGTGACACCAGAAAGCTTGCTTTTGGTCAACAGCGATTTGTCCGTGGAAGAGTGCGAAGGTGTTTCTTATTTCTGGAATTACCGTGTTGCAAATTGTGCAACGATCACGCAGGAACTGGAAAGCATGATTGCTAAACAAATTGAAAGCACCGGAAATGCTGTTCTGAGTACGGACTGAGCAATAAGCAAAAAAAGGCCCTGAGAACCCTGCCGGGTAAGCGGCAAAGTTCTCAGGGTCGTATTGTTTATCTGGAATGTTCGGTTTGTTCTGGGTTCTTTTCCTCATCGAAGAAAAGTTCTACGTTTCTCTTTGCACGAAGAAGTTCCTGCATTTCTTCTTTCGCTTTGCGATAGTCTGGGTAGCGTTCTTTCTTTTCTGTCAGCAGCTTGGAATATTCCGCGTCCAACTCCTTGACCTTGGGGAGCGTTTTCAAGTTGACTTCATCAAACGCCGCTTTCGCCGCCTTGTGCAGCGTGATCTCCGTGCGGTGCGTTTCCAGAAAGCGCTTGCTGTATCCGGTCTTGCGGTAGGCATCATAGACCGGTCGCGTCTTGGCGTAGTTGATGATGTGCGCTTTCAGCACCGCGATTTCTGCCAGCCGCTTCTCTGAGGCTTTGATGGAATCGCCCAGTTCATGATAGCGGGCAGTGGCAGCGTCCACACGCTCCTGCATTTCTTCGATGCTGCCGATTTTATTTTCCTGTAAGAAGATCAGCGTCCGGGACATTTCTTTTAAGTTGTGCTGCTTTGCCCAGCGGGCAAAGCCCGCGCCTTTTCCCTCGGCAAGTTTTGCCTGAATGTCCACCAGCATCTGAAATTTCTGCTCCGGTGCAGGACACTTTTGCCGAGGCCGATGCTCCACTTCCCCTGCAAGGACAGCTTTCAATTCTTCCTCGCTGTACCCTACCCCCAAAGTGCGGAACCGGATGAATCGTTTCTGCCGTGCGCCCTTGACGGAGGTATATTTTCCGCGTTTGACTTCATAGCCCTGCTGCTCCAGCTTTTGCAGAAGCTCCTCGTAGTCCTTGGGCTTTTCAGCCAGAATGTTGTCGATCACACTGCATAACCGGTCACGATTGCTCTCCCTTGGCGGGTAAAGTGTACGCTTCTGCCGCTCCCGGTAAGGCTTTATCTCAATGACGGAGAGCTGATGTTCTAAGCAGATCAGGTCACTCAACCGCTGCACTGCCAAAGCTGAAAAGAAAAAATCCCGGAATTTTCGTGTTCCATCCAACGCAGTAGAGTTATAAATAATGTGGTTGTGGATGTGTTTCCTGTCCGTGTGAGTTGCAACGATAAATGCATATTTGCCCTTGGTAAAGCGCATCGCCAGTTCGTAGCCCACCTTGTTGGCCTCCTCTGCGGTGATCTCACCGGGGCGAAAAGACTGCCGAATCTGATAGGCAATCACATCATTTTTCTGTCTGCGCCCTGTGGCAAGTTCGTATTGACGCTTGGAAAGCATAAATTCTTCGTCTGCGGTCAATGGGCTGCACTCGTAGCTACTGACCAGCTCTCCCCTGTTTGTTTTGTCAGGATTCTTCGCGTAGTCCGTACGGCTTTTCAGGCAGGCCGCAACCGACTTGCCTTTGTTTTTGTGCAGCGCAATCAAACGTATTGCAGCCATTCTGAATCACCCCCGTGTGACAGCCAATACTTGAGCCACTTGTAGCGTTCGCAGCCCCAAACAAAAAAGCCGCCCGAAGGCGGCAAAGATAAAAATACTTACAGTTCTGCAAGCCATTCACTGAACCGTCCGATGCCCTCTGTGATGGCAGTTGCACCGAAAAAGAGGACGAAGCAAATAAACTCGGCCACCAGCAGAATGAAAAACTGATCCCAAGTCTGGCGATAGGCAGTATAGATACCGCAGCCGAAGATGTAGAGCATCAGCGGCGCGACCACATAGCTGGACAGGGTGAGCAGCCACTTTGCCATCAGAGCCAGAAAAGCCACAAAAAGCGAAATAGGAAAAGAGCAATTTTCTTCAGCGTAAACATCATATCGAACACCAGCCTTTCTTTTCGGCTCTATTATAAAGGTATCAGCTATTGCGTTGCAAGGATGTCAACTGTTATGTACCCCGCAGTCCTCCAACTGCGGGGAAAGTTTTAAAGTTCTGCCAACCGGGAAAGAATCTGCTTGCCGATGCTGATTAGTTCATCCAGCCGCTGCTGCAGGTCCTCCAGATCGGCGGCGTAAACCCGACCATTTTCATTGGCGGCTTTGGCGTACTGGTTCAGATTGTTGCTGCACATCTGCAAAAGATACGCCATGCGGCGCAGTTGCGGCAGATCCAAATGCAGACAATATCCGTCCAGCGCCATTTTTCGCAGATAGGAGCCGATGCTCAGAATGCCGCTGGATTCCATTTTGTTCCGAATCCGCTCCAACTCCGGTTTGCTGACCCGGAAATGGAGTTGCTGGTCGCGGCGGTCGCTCACCGGGCATCACCATCCTTATCATAATAGCTGCGGAACGGTTTGACAGGCTCCGACTGATTGGTCTTTTCCCCCAGTGCAGCCAGCACAGACGGACGAGTTGCAGGTGTTTCGGTTTCCTCGGTTTCTTCGGGAGCATCCTGCGAGGAACTGCGGTCACGGTCGATGTTCAGCAAGGCGTTCAATTCAGCAAGGCGGGCAGACTTTTCGGCCAGTTCTTCCTCCTGTGCAAAGGGCTTTGCCACTTCGACCTCTGCGGCCTGCTTCTGCTGTTCAAGGTTTTGCAGAGCATTTTCGGCATCTGCAATACGGTCAGCGAAATTGTCGATGGCATTGTCCAGACGAGTGATATTGCCGCGCGCATCATCGCCCAGCGACACCGGGTAACTCAACTCTGCCCGGAGTACGGCCTGATGCTCATTTTTGAAGCTGTCGAATCGAATGTTCAGTTCAAAGCCACGGTAGGTGCCCAGCAGCATCATATCAGCATTGGGCATCTCCTGCCGAGCCAGCAGCAGCCGTTCGCCTGCAGCCTTTTTGTCATCGTACACCATGCCCTTGATGGTCATACCGCAGAAGTTTTCTTTGTCCTGCGGGTGTGCTGCTGCAATCTGTGAATCCTGCTGCAAAGCAGCAATGCGGGTTTTCTGTTTCTGGATTTCTTCTGGGAATGTTTTGAGCAGCTTATCTTCCAGACGATATTTCTGATTCTGGAAGTCACCGCGCAGAACTTTCAATTTTGCCACCTGCACGTCCAAATCCATCTTTTCCCGGATGCGCGGGTCACCAGCACACAGAGCCTTGATTTCAGCGTAAGACAGAGCCTGCTCATCAATATCATCGCAGGAGCGCATAGGCGACTTGCTCGTCATGATCTGCGAGATAAACTTCTGTTTATTCTCAAGGGTCTGATAGAGGTAGGCGTCAAATGTCGATTCCGTGACGTAGTTATAGACGTAGACTTGTTTGTTTTGGTTGCCTTGGCGGATGATTCTGCCGTTGCGCTGGGTCATATCAGACGGACGCCAGCCTACATCCAGATGATGCACCGCTACGAGCAGCGTCTGGACGTTGGTGCCAGCTCCCATCTTTGCAGTGCTGCCCAGCAACACACGCACCTGTCCGCTGCGTACCTTGGAGAAAAGTTCTGCTTTCTTGTTCTCCGTATCTGCGTTGTGGATGAACTCGATCTCCTGTTCGGGCACACCAGCATTGAGCAGCTTGGAGCGGATATCATCATAGACGTTGAACGAACCGTCCCCCTTGGGAGTAGACATATCGCAGAAAATCAACTGGGTCAGCTTCTGCTCCTTGGTGTCGTTCCAGATGCGCAGGACGTTGTTGACGCAGGCATTTAACTTGCTGTTGGGGTCATCGGGCAGAGCGGAATTCATCAACCGCTGGTCAAGACCGATTTTGCGGCCATCCGATGTGATTTTCAGCATATTGTCCACCGAGGGGTCAACAGAACCGCTGTGGACTTCGGCTGCACGTTCGCTCAACGCCTGCACCATATCCTGTTGGATTTCCGAAGGTTTGACCACCACCGTCTCAAATTTTGCATCAGGCACCGGGAGATGAAGCTGGTCGCTGGTCTTGATATCTGCTGCTTCTTTGAACATCGCCATCAGTTCAGGCAAATTGAAGAACTTCGCAAAACGAGTGCGTGCACGGTATCCGGTGCCTTCGGGCTGGACTTCGTCAAGAGGTTTTCGGTAATTTTTCTAAATTCATCAGGTTGTCTGCAAGGAAGTCCCGTGTGACCTCATGTCTGCACATATCCTTGAACATCTTTTCAATCGGCTTTTTGGCAGTTTCGGACTGCTTCACGCACACAATAAAGGTGGTTTTGCCAATCTGCACCGAATAACTCGAATTCTGACTCTCCATTCGATTTCTCCTTTTATCGTCATTTTCCGAATTTGACTGGCAGACTGGCAACTGTGGGTGTACCATGATTTTCTTGCCAGCCAAATTTTTCTGCCAGTCAAATGGCTTATTCCATCCAAAAGACCTTTTTGCGGCCTTCCACGATCTTGCTTTTCAGGGCATCGCCCAGTTCCCGCTTGGCATCCCGGACAGTTCGACCGGGGATGCCCCTTGGAGACGCTGCAATAAACAAACAGCGGCCCCGCAGACCTTTTTCAAAGTCTGCGGGGCCTTGTGCTGTGGGGCTATTTTACCTGCACGGTCATGGTTCGGTCACTGCCCGGTAGCCGCGGATGACGCGCCACTTGGCAACGCCCTTGTCCGGCTTAAAGCTGCCGTCGGCGCGGGCTTTCAGGTAGCCCTGCTCGATGGCCCACTGGGCGGCTTGGGCCAGCTCCGGGTCGGCTACGTCCGCAAAGGCGGGCAGAGTGGCCGGGGCCGGGCGGCCTGCGGTGTTCCAGAGGAGCATTGCCAGCTCGGCGCGGGTATGGGGCACGGCCACCCCTGCAGGCAGGAGCTGGTCAAGGATGAGCTCCGTGCCCACCTGATAGGCCACGACGCCCGCCACGCCCACGACTGCGCCGCCTGCCAGAAGGGTGCCGAAGCCATCTGAGCCGTCTCCGCCGTCTGGGCTGCCCTCGCCGCTCTCGGCGGTGCGCCAATGGCCATAGAAGGTCACGTCCCGGTCGAGGTTGCCCACATGGTCCGCGTCCGGGCCCATGTAGTAGGGGCTATCCTCCAAGCGGGTGCCGTCTTCGAGGAACCAGCCTTCAAAGAGACGGGCTTCCTCCTCGCTGCCGGTGATCGCACCGGGAATCTGCATCGACGGCTCCGCTTTGTCCCCCGGGTGGACGACCCAATAGGCCAGATAGTCCGTGGGGTTTGGGTTCGGGTCAGGATTGGGATTAGGGTCAGGATTGGGGTTCGGGTCAGGATTCTGCTCCGGCAGAGCGATCTTCGCCGTCTTGCTCTCGTTTACTTTGCCTGCCACCAGAGCGAGGCCGTCGTTCAGAGTCAGAGAGGTTTCATTGTCCAACGCGAGGGCATAATACTCCTCCTCGTCCGTCGAATCCGATTCCGCCAGAACGATAGTGTCTGCGCCAGAAACTTCCATGGTGTCTGCCGCAATGGCCGAGCCGTAGGTTTTCACATCCAGTGTGCTGTTCGCCACAGTGAGCTTGCCGCACCGAATGCCATACTGGAAGAAGTTGCCTTCCGAGTTCGTGCCTGCAATGGTCACCTTGCTGTTTTGGATGGTGATGTCCTCGTCAGAGCGGCCTGCCCGGATCGCGTCATCGCCGCCGTCTTCTTCTTCGTCATTATCGCCCGTAATGGTAAGGCCTGCATTGTTCAGCGTCAGCGGGCCATCCGTTCTGATTCCATCGGCGTTGGAAAGGGTGGCGGTGCCGGTAATGGTCAGCATATCTGCCAATTCGGACTGGATGCAGCAGTAAATGCGCTCCTCTGCATCCCCGCTCAGCGTGAGGTCGGCCTGTTTCAGCGTCAGGGTGTGGGCAGCCGGGTCATAGGACACGGTGCCGTCACCCAGCACGTCGTTCTGGTTGGTTTCCGTTACCTGCTTGCCTGCCACCCAGAGGTCGTAGCTTTCGCTTTCCGGCTGGTCCGGGTCCACATCCGTCAGTTCCAGATAGTCTTGGTTCTGTCCTATGGCAGCCGTAAAGTTTTCAAAATTTTCGTTCACGTTGATTTCCGTATACGCTCCATTTTCATCGGTGCGATACCAGAACCTGCTTACGTTTCCGATGCTCAGTCTCCCCTGGACGATGTTATTGCCGTCGCCGTTTTCCGCCACAATCATAAGCAGATGGCCGCCGTTGTATGTCAGAAGACAATCCTTCCTGATGTACCGATCCGCATGGATCTCCAGCTCGCTGCCCGGGTTCATGGTAGTGAAATTGGCGATGCCGTAGGTTGCTCCCTCGAACATTGCCCCTGTGATGTTCACGGTGCCATTGATCCGGACGTCTCCTCCGCCGATGCCCGTATGAAAATCTTTCAGCGTGATTTTGGTCTCGGCTGCGATCGTTGTTCCCGTGTCTCCGCCCAAAATTCCGTTCGGCTTAGTATCCAAATAGGCACCCAGATCGGCATAGGTGAGATCGTATTCTCCCCCGGCGATCTCTTTTGCTTCCTCAATGCCGTTGCCTTTCGTCCTGCCCGTCACCTTGCCGTTTGCCACCAGCCTCAGATTTTTTTCACTGAGGGCTTTGATCAGCGGGACCGTCCCCAAATCCGCAACTCCAACTGTGGTCAGCGTCACGTCTCCGTGAAAGGTCAAAAGGCCATGGTCATAGGATACCTCACCCTGAATGCAGCTCACATTCTCACCATCGACCCGTCCGACATACTCCGGATACAGAAACACACTTGTCACACTGCAAGCTGCTCCGATCGTCGAGCTGCCCGCCAGTGCCAGCGGGGCCGCGAGGTTCAGCGCGAGAGCTGCGGAAAGCACCCCGGCGAGGAATTTCTTCCATCTTCGTTTCATTGCAAAAGCCTCCTTTTTTCTACCAATTTTGTTGCAGGAAAAAAGCTCCACAGTTCACTTTCAGGATACCGTGGAGCTTTGGTTTTTGCTATTAACCCGGGGTTAGTTTTTGGTTAATTCCGGGGGGCGTTTTCCTGATACCACTCGGCCAAGCGGGCGCGGCGGGTGCGGGGGTCGCCGCCCATATCCAGCTTTGCGTACAGCTGGTTGATGTACTGCTTCACCGTGCCCTCGGAGAGGTAGAGGGCGGCGGCGATCTCCTTGTTGGTGCACCGCCCGGCCACCAGACGGGCCAGCTCCCGGTCGCGGTCGGTCAGGGGCAGCTCCGGCGCAGGGGTAGGCAGGCCCAGCCGGGCGGCAAAGGCCCGGCCTGCGGGCAGGATGCGGGCCACGAAAGGCCCCAGACGCGGCTCGCAGGCGGCCCAGTCCTCCCCTTCCAGCAGGGGGGCCAGAGCGGGATACTGCTCCACAAAGAGCACCCAGAAATCGTCCTGCACAGCGTCCAGCAAAGCCGCTGCCAGCGTGGCCCGGGCCTCGGCCCGCTGGCCAAAGCGCAGCTGCGCCGCCGCCAGCTGGATGCGGGTCTGCAGGCCCACCAGACCGTAGTGCATGGCCTCGCACCGGCGCAGCAGGCCCTCGCTGTGGGCGATCACCTTCACGTACTCCCCCTGCGCCAGCCAGACCTGCTGCTCGATGAGGGACATCATGGGGCGGCAGGGCCCAAAGAAGCTCACCTCGGCCAGCTTGTGCTTCCGGAACAGCTCCGGGGCCTGCTCCGGCCTGCCCTGCAAAGCGTAGAAATAGGCGGCGATGCTTTCCAGCAGATGCACCTGCACCCCGTCGTGCTTTTGCAGCAGGGCGGCGCGCTTGGCGGCAAAATCGTACCCCTCTTTCCCCTTGCCGCACAGGACCAGCCGTAGGGCCAAAAAGTCGCAGCAGAGGGTCATGTTCTCCTGCCCGGCGGCGTCGGCCCGGGCCCGCTCCAGCAGCACGGCGGCTTTCTCCCACGCCCCCTGCAGGTAGGCGGCCTCCGCGTCCATCAAAAGCTCGGCCCCCCGGCCGTGGCCGTTGGTGATCTTATAGTAATGGGGCATACACTCGTACATTTCGGCCAGCTCTTTGCCCAGCTCCCCGGGGGCGCGGTAGTACATCATCAGCACCGAGGGGGAGCCGAAGGTCCAGCTGCCGCTGTTGCGCAGGGTGACGGCGGGGCGGCTCATCTGGCGGCTGGCGCTGCGGTGGAGGCGGCTCATCTGGGTGATGTCGTTGTAGAACAAGAAGCTCTGGATGAGGTCGCACTCCCCCAGCAGGTTGCCCCGCTCGGCGGCGGGCCACTCGGGGTGTTGGGCCACGGCGGCTTCCAGCAGGGCTTTCAGCTCCATCATTTTGGGGATCTGCTGCCAAGTGAACATCCGGCGCATCAGCACCAGAATGGCCAGCGGGTGGCGCTGCAGCGCTTCCACCGGGCAGCGGTCCAGCCGCTGCAGCAGCTCGGCGGGGCTGAGGGAGGCAAGCAGATCCCCCGCGTCCGCCTCGATGACGGCAAGGGCTGCGTCGCGGTCGCTGCAGTGCTCAAAGGCCTGCAACGCGTGGAGGTACTGGGCTTTTTGGGCATACCAGCGGCCATACCGCTGCCAGACCTCCGTTTGCCGGGCGGCGGGCAGCTGGGCAAAGAGCCGCTCGGCGCACTCTTTCATCATGTGGTGGAAGCGGAAGCTCACCCCGTCCGGCAGGCGGGTGACAAAGGCGTTTTGCTGGGTGAGGGCCCGCAGCACCTCCTCCGCGTCGGGCAGGGCGGTGACAGCCCGGGCCATCTCCACCGTGAACTCATCGGCCAGCCCCATCACAGCGAGGAAGCCCCGGGTCTTCTCGGGCAGGGACTCCAGCATGGCGGCGGTGAACATGGCGTAGATGTCCGACCCCGGCTGCAGCAGGCTCCCCCGCTCGGTCAGGGCATGGAGGTTCAGGTAGACGGCGGAGAACCACCCCTCGCAGGAGCGCAGCAGGCTCTCGGCCTGGGCGGCGGTGATCTCCACGCCGCAGCGGTGGGTGTAGGCCAGCAGCTCCTCCCGGTTCAGGCGGAGGCCGTCGGCCTCGATGCGGTGGAGCCGCCGCCCCAGCCGCACCACCTGCTCCCCGGGCAGAAAGCGGTTGCGGCTGGCCACGATAAGGTGGACGTTCTCGGGCAGGCGGTAGGCCAGCCGACACAAAAACTGCGCCACCCGCTCGTCCCCCAGCAGGTGGAAATCGTCCAGAAAAAGATAGTAGGGCGTTTTGCCGCCCAGCGCGGCGCACAGGTCCTCCAGCAGCAAAGCCGCGCCGCTGGCGTCGGCGGGGCAGTCGTAGCCCTCCAGCACCGTCAGCCCGGCGGCGGCAAAGGCCTTCTGCACGCTTTTCCAGAAGATGGAGCGGTTATCCGAGTAGATGCTGGCTTGCAGCACCACGGCCCCCGCCTTGGCCTGCTCTGCCAAGAACCAGCGCACCGCCGTCGTTTTACCGTAGCCCATGGGGGCCACCACCGCCGTGAGCGCACAGGACGCTATGGGCCGCAGCGTCTCCCGCATTCGGTCCGAGATGTAGATGATGTTCAGGTTCTGCCTGTTTCTGGCCATGCGCGTTCCCCTTTTCCTTATGCTAAGGCTATTGTAGCACATTTGCGGCGAAGAGAAAAGTGCGGCAGGGGTGCAAAAAAGCAGGCAGAGCCTTCGCCTTTGCGAAAAGTTCTGCCTGCGTTCTTTTTATAAATTGGGATTCTTGGGAGCGGCGGTTTTGGCTTAGTACATGCCGCCCTTGCTCTGGCTGTGCCGGAACCATTTGTTTCCGCAGACGGTCAGGCTGTCGTGGGCTTTCCAGCGGTATTCTTTTCCGCTGCGCACCAGCGTTTCGCCCTGTGCCCGGAGAAATTTTTCCAGATCCACCGCATTGGCTTTGTCGATCTGGGCTTGGGTGTAGGTCATGCTGCTTCCTCCTTAAAGCTCCTGTGTGTGATTCTTCTGCTCGGCTTTCTTCTGGGATTGCACCGCCTTGGCTTCTTCCAGCTTTTTCAGCACCGATTCCTTTTCCGAGGTCTTACCGCCCGGTGCGGAAAGCTGCTGCTTATTCAGCACCATGTCAATATACT
>ERZ869991.648-NODE-648-length-11960-cov-21.367836_pt1 | contig 11960 bp, 10 predicted proteins | sample MGYA00520862_ERZ869991 | MGnify/ENA primary metagenome ERZ869991 (study PRJEB32232, sample SAMN07284978) | human gut metagenome | biome: human-associated habitat; material: feces | host: Homo sapiens | place: Tanzania | collected 2014-08-11 ...
GATTACGAAAGTAGTCGGGGCTTTTTTTTGTCACGCAGATTTCGCAGATGACGCAGATTTTTTCTTTGCTGCTTTTCCTTTTTTCCCACAGATTTCACAGATGGGCACAGATTTTTGACCTGTTCGGTCTTGGATTTCGCAGATTTTTTGTATCTTTGCATTTAAAAAAAGGATTATGCATTATTATTTGAGTACATGGTGGAGATGGTTGAGACGCTGCGGCTGTAGCCGTGGCTTCGGCGTGCAGTCGCCTTCGGCTTATGCCTTTATCCGCTATGTCATCAATGAGCATTACCCCTATTATGCCTATCAGGAACTCAAGGAACGGCTTGTACATCTCGACAGGCGGCAACATAAACTGGGGAGACTCCTGTTGAGACTGGCAAACTTCTGGCAACCGGAAATAAGTATCTGCAATGATTCTCTTTTTGAAGATTATCTGCTTGCCGGTTGCAGGAAAGTCAAGCGGGTAGAGTTGGAGCATCCAATTCAGACAGATCATCTGCTTTTGAAAGATAATCTACTCCTTAATGAGGCATGGGGAAAGAAGAGGATGATGGTCATTAATCTGGAGAAGATGGGAATGGAGGAAGTGAGGACACTGGTTCTTCCACTTTGCGACGACCAGACGATGCTCGTACTTCTGGGCAATCTTTATCGTGAAAAGCAAGGCGAGGAGTGGCACCAGATGCAGGAATCAGATTATTGTGGCATCACCTACGACCTCTACTCTTTGGGCATCATTTTCTTCGATAAGAAGGTATATAAGCAGCATTATCGCATGAATTTCTAGAAAAAATGCAAATAAATGCTATTATCTGCACTTTCTAGAGAAAAAAAACGCCAAAAAACTTGCAGATAAAATAAATTTTATTACTTTTGCAGCCAAATTGGTAGAAACGTTAAATAATATAGCTATGTATTGGACACTTGAATTAGCTTCAAAGCTAGAAGATGCACCATGGCCTGCAACTAAAGAAGAGCTGCTCGACTATGCAACTCGCTCAGGTGCGCCTCTGGAAGTTCTGGAGAATCTGCAGGAGATAGAAGACGAAGGTGATGTTTACGAGAGTATCGAGGACATCTGGCCTGATTATCCTTCAAAGGATGACTTCTTGTGGAATGACGACGAATATTAAAAGTCGATGATAGGGCTGTTCTCTTACCAGGGGGCAGCCTTTTTCATCTTTCTGATGTCTCTCTTCCGACTATACCTTATTAATATATAATAATCCCGGCGATTTATAATATTTCGCCCGCTTTTACGTTATTACATTGTGTTAAGACGAATCATCATATTAGTTTTTCTGTTGACAGGAGTGCTCGTTTCCAGAGCACAGTATGATCCTTCCTTCAGTCATTATTTCGACATGGAACCATCCTACAATCCTGCAGCAGTGGGTAAGCAGGCAAAACTCAACGTAACGGCTGCTTACGCATTGGATATGGCCGGATTCGAACATAATCCTAGAACCATGTATCTGGCAGCCGACCTGCCTTTCTATGCGCTGAAGAATTATCACGGCGTGGGTGCTACGATGATGAACGACCAGATAGGACTCTTCACCCATCAGCGACTCAATGTGCAGTATGCCTACAAGACCAAACTCTTTGGAGGAACGATGAGCGTGGGTCTGCAAGCCGGATTCCTGAGCGAGAATTTCGACGGCAGCAAAGTGGATGCTGGAGAATCGGGCGACCCTGCACTCGCCACATCTGAAGTGAAGGGTAGCGGATTTGATGCGGGAGCCGGACTCTACTATCTGCATGGCAACTGGTATGTGGGACTTTCTGCACAGCATCTTACCTCACCAACCATTGAACTGGGAGAAACCAATGAGCTTAAGATTGACGCAACGTATTATTTGACTGGCGGATACAATATTAAGCTCCGAAATCCGTTTTTAACTATAAAGTCGTCTGCCCTCGTGAAGTATGACGGAACGGCATGGCGAGGCGACGTTACCGGGCGATTGGTTTACCAATACGACAAGCGTCTGCTCTATGGCGGCTTGACCTACAGTCCTGACAATTCCGTAACTTTCCTGGTGGGCGGTTCCTTCCATGGCGTCATTCTGGGTTACAGTTATGAATGGTACACCTCGAAACTGAGCTTTGGCAACGGAAGCCATGAGCTTTACATCGGTTACCAGATGGACCTGAACCTGGTAAAGAAAGGTAGAAACAAACATCAAAGTGTAAGAATACTCTAAGAAGAAAATCAAGAATATGAACCGTAATATGAAGAAAAGTATAATGCTCCTCAGCTCGCTGGTGGCTCTCCTGACCCTCAGCGGTTGTTTCGGCGCCAAGTCTAGCTCGATGGCTGGCAGAGGCGGTGAGGTGGTTGGAGTTGGTGGAAGAAGTTTCGCCGAACCAGCCCCATACGGCATGGTGAAGGTGAACCGAGGATTCCTGAAGATGGGGCTGGAAACCCAGGATTCTTTGTGGGGACAGAAGACGCCTCGCAAGGATGTTTCCGTGGATGGCTTCTGGATGGATGACACGGAAATCACCAACTCAGAATACAAGCAGTTTATCGCCTACGTGCGCGATTCCATCCTCCGTACCCGTCTTGCTGACCCTGCCTATGGCGGTGACGAGACTTACATGATTACCGAGGATAAGAACGGCGACCCTGTAACTCCACAGATTAACTGGAAGAAGCAGTTGCCAAGAAAGCCAAACGAGGATGAGAAGAGAGCGATGGAAAGTCTCTATACTTCCAATCCTGTGACTGGCGAAAAGCTGATTGACTGGCGACAGCTGAACTACAAATACGAGATTTACGATTATACCGCTGCGGCACTCCGCAGAAACCGTCTGAACCCGCAGGAGCGCAACCTGAATACCGATGAGCAGGTGAATGCCAACGAGGTGGTGATGATTTCTAAGGATACTGCCTATGTGGATGATGAGGGACGAATCATCAGTGAAACCATCAACCGCCCGTTGAGCGGACCATGGGACTTCCTCAATACCTACATCGTGAATGTATATCCGGACACCACCTGCTGGGTGAACGACTTCCGCAACTCAGACAACGAAACTTATCTGAGAAGCTATTTCAGTAATCCGGCATACAACGATTATCCTGTGGTGGGCGTTACTTGGGAGCAGGCAAATGCTTTCTGCGCATGGCGTACCGACTATCTGCTGAAAGGTCTGGGTCCTGAAGCCCGATTCGTGCAGCGTTATCGCCTGCCTACCGAGGCAGAATGGGAGTATGCGGCAAGAGGCAAGAACCAGAACGAGTTCCCTTGGGAGAACCAGGACGTGAAGAACGGAGACGGATGCTTCTATGCCAACTTCAAGCCAGACCGCGGTAACTATACCAAGGACGGTAATCTGATAACCAGCAAGGTGGGCATCTACTCGCCAAACTCAAACGGACTTTATGATATGGCAGGTAACGTGGCAGAATGGACCAGTACCATCTATACCGAGGCAGGTGTGGATGCCATGAACGACCTGAACCCTGAGTTGAAATACAATGCAGCGAAGGAAGACCCTTACCGCTTGAAGAAGAAGAGCGTAAGAGGCGGATCCTGGAAAGATCCGGAATCGTTTATCCGTTCGGCATGGCGCTCCTGGGAATACCAGAACCAGCCACGTTCGTATATCGGATTCCGCTGTGTACGCAGTCTTGCCACCACATCGAGTGCAAAACAGAAACCATCAAAGAACAAGAATAGGAGATAATAAAAATGGGCGAATATAGTAAGTTTAACATCGTATATCATCTGCAGAAATGGATGGACAGTGTGCCGGGACAGACCTTTCTGAATTACGCTTATAGTTGGGGTGCATCTATCGTTATCCTGGGTGCCCTCTTTAAATTGACCCACTTGCCGGGAGCCAATTTCATGTTGTTTGCCGGTATGGGTACTGAGGCGATCGTGTTCTTCCTTTCAGCCTTCGACCGTCCTTTTGACAAGACTGCCGATGGTAGAGATATTCCTACTCATGTTACTGAGGAGTACTTGGAGACTGGAAAGGTTACTTATGGGGAGAATGAAGGAGCTGCGGCATCTGCTGCATCCGGTTCTGCAACTGTAACTGGTTCATCTTCTGCTGCTTCTGTTTCAGGAACTCCTGTTTCTGGTGGTCAGACCATCATCATCGGCGGTGGAAGCTTTAGCGGAGGTGCTGGTGTATCTGCAGCATCTTCTTCTGTTGCTGGAAGCGATAAGGGCGAAGGCGCTGAACAGATTGACGAGAGCGTTGCAGCGGCCGTAGCTCCAGGAGCAGGATTCTCGGAGAATGGTGAAGCCGTAGCCGGTGCCACTATGACTGGCGGTTCTGTGGCCGGTGCTACTATTGCAGGCGGTAATACCGCTTGGGTAGCTGGTCAGCAAGGTGTTACCCCAGAGATGGCTGATGCCCAGAATAATTATGTTGAGGAATTGAAGAAGCTTGTTGAAACCCTTGAGAAGGTGAACGAGCAGAGTACCCGCCTGACCCGTGACAGCGAGGAGATGGAGAACCTGAACCGTACACTCACAGGTATCAGCAAGGTTTACGAAATGCAGTTGAAGGGTGCCAGCCAGCAGATTGGTACCATCGACCAGATTAACGAGCAGAGCCGCAAGATGGCTCAGCAGATTGAGCAGTTGAACAAGATTTACGCACGTATGATAGAGGCAATGACCGTAAACATGCGTGCCGCTGCTCCTCAGGTAAAGAGTGAAGAGTAAAGAAAAGTATTGAATTTAGCAAATTAATATAAATGGCTATAAAGAAAAGACCCGTTTCACCACGCCAGAAGATGATTAACCTGATGTACGTCGTCCTGATGGCTATGCTTGCGTTGAACGTCTCTACGGAGGTGCTCGACGGATTCTCTATTGTGGAAGACAGTCTGAATCGAACCACAGCCAACTCTTCCGCAGAGAACAATGCAATCTATAGTGACTTTGCCGATCAGATGAAGCAAAACCCTACCAAGGTAAGGGAATGGTTTGAAAAGGCTAAGCAGGTAAAGGACATGAGCGATGCGCTCTATAACTTTGCCCAGGAACTGAAGGTTGCTATCGTAAAGGAGGCTGACGGCAAGAATGGCGACGTGAGCAATATCAAGAACAAGGAAAACCTGGAGGCTGCCGGCATCGTGATGCTTGCACCGGGTACGGGCAAGGGAAAGAAACTCTATAGGGAGCTGAATCGCTACCGCGACCGCATCCTGGAGCTGGTGACCGATGAGCATCAGAAGAAAATCATCGCCAGCAACTTTTCTACCCAGGTGCCTAAGAGCGAGAAATATCTGGGTAAGAACTGGCAGGAATACATGTTTGAGAACATGCCAGTGGCTGCAGCCGTGACCCTGCTCTCGAAGATTCAGAGCGACGTGCGCTATGCCGAGGGAGAAGTGCTGCACAACCTGGTAGCGAATATCGACATGAAGGATATCCGTGTGAACAAACTCGATGCCTTCGTGATTCCAGAGAAGACCACGCTCTATCCGGGTGAAAAATTCAATGCCAATATCGTGATGGCTGCAGTGGATACAACCCAGCAGCCGGAAATCTACGTGAATGGCATGAGAGTGAACAGTGCCCGTGGACAGTATAGTTTCACGGCAGGTGGAGTGGGAGAACATCAGTTCTCCGGCTACATTCTGATGAACAATGCCAAGGGCGACGTGATGAAGCGCAACTTCATCCAGAAATACAGTGTGATTCCTGCGCCTAACACCGCAACAGTGGCGGCAGACCTGATGAACGTGCTCTATGCAGGTTTTCAGAATCCTATCAGTATCAGTGTGCCGGGCGTGCCAGCCAATGCCATCTCTGCTTCCATGAGTGGCGGTTCGTTCGTATCGAAGGGCAACGGTCATTTCGTGGCAACACCAGCGGCAGTGGGCAAGGACGTGACTATCCACGTAACGGCGCGCGACAAGGGACAGACCCGCACGATGCCTCCATTCGTATTCCATGTAAGAAAGTTGCCAGATCCAACGGCTTACCTGGCATTGGGAACCAGTCGTTTCCGTGGCGGCGGTTTGGCAAAGGCATCCCTGATGGGTGCTACAGGCATCCATGCAGCCATCGACGACGGATTGCTGGATATACCTTTCAGGGTGTTGAGCTTCGAGACCGTCTTCTTCGACAACATGGGTAACGCCATTCCATTGGCATCGGCAGGTGCCAACTTCTCCGACCGTCAGAGAGACGAGTTCAGAAAGCTTTCTCGCAGTCGCCGTTTCTATATCTCGCATATCAAGGCTGTGGGACCGGATGGCATCACCAGAAATCTGCCTACGGCGATGGAAGTAATCGTGAAGTAAATTTGTCAAATTTCAAAGTTCAAAATAATGAAAAAGATATTGTTCATATTCATGCTCTTGGGAATGGTGCAGGGCATCGTGGCACAACCTCAGGCACGCCGTCAGCAGGCGGCAAAGGAGGCGGCTGCGAAGAAATCGAATGCCGGCAACATTACCACCCGTGCACAAATCTCTTTCCCTACTGCTGCTCCTATGGAGGAGGACGTGGTATGGAGAAGAGACATCTATCGTGAACTGAGTCTTACCGATAATGCCAATGCCGGACTGTATTATCCTGTGGAGCCTATGGGCAACCAGATGAACCTCTTTACCAACATCTTCAGATTGATGATGACCGGTAAGGTGGCGGTGTTCCAATATCGTCTGGATGGTAACGAGAGTTTTACGGCAGCAGACAGGGTAGACCCGAAGTCTTTCCTGGACAACTATCATATCTATTATGAAAAGAAAGCTAACGGAAGAATCTCGCTCGACAACAGCGATATTCCTTCCAGGGAAGTGAAGGCTTACTACATCAAGGAGTCAACCTATTTCGACCAGCGTACTTCCACCTTCCATACCAAGGTGTTGGCACTTTGTCCTATCATGACCCGTGATGATGACTTCGGTGATGGCGGAACCAAGTATCCGCTTTTCTGGGTGCGCTACGACGACTTGGCTCCTTATCTTGCCAAGCAGCAGATAATGACCAGCAATCTGAACAATGCTGCGGTGATGAGTGTGGATGATTACTTTGTGAGAAATCAGTATAAAGGAAAAATCTACAAGACCAACAACATGTTGGGACAGACTTTGGCGCAGTATTGCCACTCTGATTCGGCCCTGGTAAAGGAGCAGAAGCGGATTGAGGGCGAACTGGCTACATTTGAGAAGAATCTCTGGGGAAACCTGGAGAAGAAGGATTCGCTCGACAGTATAGCCAAGGCGGATAAGAACGTAAAGGGCAAGGTGAAGAAGGAGAAGAAGAGTAATCGCCGTGGCGGTTCATCTTCCAGAAGAGAGGCTAAGGTGAAGGAGAAGCGCAGCAACAGCAGTTCTTCTTCTGCATCCAGCGGTTCTGCCCGAGTAACCGTGCGCCGCCAGAGACATTAGAAAATGAATCACAACGAGTGTGATAATAGAAAAATAGAATTTTAATTTTAAAAGGTAGAAAAAATGAAGAAGATTTTATCTCTTGTATTTTTGGTAGCGGCAATGATGTTTGCTACTAGCGCTAACGCCCAGGTAAAGTTCGGTTTGAAGGGCGGTTTGAATGTGACAAGCATGTCGTTTAGCGAGGATGTATTCGATGCTTCCAACAAGACTGGTTTCTTTGTTGGTCCTATGGTTAAGTTTACTGTGCCTATCGTAGGCTTGAGCTTCGATGCTGCAGCCTTGTACGACCAGAAAGAGGCTGACGTTAAGTATGCCGATACTGATGGTGAACTGGGTAAAGTCAACGTGAAGCAGCAGTCTATCAACATCCCTGTGAACGTGCGTTATGGCTTCGGCTTGAGCAGTTTGGCAAATGCCTTTGTTTTTGCTGGTCCACAGTGGGGTATCAATGTAGGTGACAAGAGCTTCAAGTGGAATGAGACAAGCAGCTATTCTCTGAAGAAGTCAAACTTCAGCGTAAACGTAGGTGCTGGTGTTACCCTGTTGAGCCATCTTCAGATTTCAGCCAACTATAACATCGCTTGTGGCAAGTCGGCTGATGCCAGCCTTGTCAAGGCTGCCGAGGCACTTACCAATGCAGGCAAGGACAAGAGCCGCAACAACTCTTGGCAGATTGCCTTGGGTTACTGGTTCTAATGAGAAGTTAGACAGTATACTTCACAAGTTTATACATTAAAATATATAAAAGCAGGTACCCCTAGTTGGGTATCTGCTTTTTTTTTGCTATCTTTGCAAAACTTTAGATAGTAAAAAGAAAAGGAGAACGTTATAACATGAGATACGTAGATGTGATATTGCCCCTTCCGCTCGACGGAACCTTTACCTATTCTATCCCCGAAGGGATGGAAGAGAAGGTTGTGCCCAATATGCGCGTGCTTGTTCCATTGGGCAAGAGCAAGAAGTATATCGCGATGGTTGTTGATGTGCATTCGGAAAAGCCGGAATTCACCTGCAAGCCCATCGAGGCGGTGCTCGACGAATATCCGTCGCTCCTTCCCCAGCAGATGCGTCTCTGGCAATGGATCAGCGAATACTACATGGCTCCCCTGGGCGATGTGTTTGGTGCTGCCATGCCATCGGGCATGAAATCTACGGAGAAATTCAAGCCCAAGATGGAACTCTATGTGGAGTTGGCTAGCAGTTATCGCAATGAGCAGGCGCTGCACGTGGCACTCAATATGGTGCAGCGTGCCCTGAAGCAATCGAAGACCTTAACCACCTTCCTTGCTCTTTCCCACTGGGACAGTCTGGAGGGTGATACGCCCAGGGAAGGTATCAAGAAGGTGACCAAGGAGGAACTGATGAATGAGGCACGATGCACGGCTGCAGCTGTCAAGGCGCTCATCGACCGAGGCATCCTCTTTACCTATGAACTGGAGGTGGGCAGACTGAACACGTCGGGAGAATCGCATTTCGAACTCATCAAGCCGCTTTCCGAAGCCCAGCAGGATGCCTACAATCAGATACTCCTGAAGATGATGAATAAGAACGTGGTACTTCTGCATGGTGTGACTTCGAGTGGAAAGACTGAAATCTACATCCATCTTATCAGGAAAGCCATCGAGGAACATAAGCAGGTGCTTTATCTGCTGCCCGAAATCGCCCTCACTGTTCAGATTATGGAGCGACTGCACAAGGTGTTTGGCGACCGGCTCGGCATCTTCCATTCGAAATATAGTGATGCAGAACGTGTGGAAATCTGGCAGAAGCAACTTTCGGGTCACCCCTATGATGTAATCCTGGGAGCGAGAAGTGCCGTCTTCCTGCCTTTCCAGAAACTGGGACTCGTCATCATCGACGAGGAGCACGAGAACTCCTTTAAGCAGCAGGACCCGGCGCCACGCTATCATGCCCGAAGCGCCGCCATCGTGCTTGCCAGCATGTATCCCGAGGCAAAGGTGCTGCTGGGAACGGCTACGCCTTCGATGGAGAGTTACTATAATGCGCAGCAGGGCAAGTATGGACTGGTGGAACTGAAGACGAGATTCAAGGACATTCAATTGCCGGAGATTCAGGTGGTGGATGTGAAGGACCTTCGCCATAGAAAGATGATGACGGGAGCTTATTCGCCACAGTTGCTGGCTGCGGTGAGGGAGGCGTTGAAGAATGGTGAGCAAGCCATCCTCTTCCAAAACCGAAGGGGATTTGCACCGATGATAGAGTGCAAGGTGTGCGGATGGGTTCCGAAATGCAAGAACTGTGATGTTTCGCTCACCCTGCATAAGAGCATCAACCTGCTGACCTGCCATTATTGCGGATTCACCTATCCCGTGCCTACGGTATGCCCTAACTGCGGTAGTACGGAATTGATGGGACGAGGTATCGGAACGGAACGCATAGAAGACCAGATATCCGAGATATTCCCCGAGGCACGTATTGCCCGCATGGACCTGGATACCACCCGTACGCGCAATGCCTACGAGCGACTGATCAGCGACTTCTCATCGGGAAAGACCAATCTTCTGATAGGTACGCAGATGATATCCAAAGGTCTCGACTTTGACAAAGTGAGGGTTGTGGGTATTCTGAATGCCGACTCGATGCTGAACTATCCTGACTTCAGAGCCTACGAGCATGCCTTCATGATGATGGCGCAGGTGAGCGGAAGAGCCGGTAGAAAGGGCAAGCGTGGACTCGTGATTTTGCAAACCAAGAATCCGACGCTTCCTATCATCAGTCAGGTGGTGCACAATGATTACGAAGCTCTTTTCAAGGGCATCCTGGAAGAGAGAAGAATGTTTCATTATCCACCGTTCTTCCATCTTATCAACGTGTTCCTGAAACATAAGAATGAGAAGGTTTGCCAGCAGGCAAGTCTGGAACTCGGCAAGACGCTGAGAAGCTGGTTTGGCGAAAGAGTGCTCGGACCGGATAAGCCGGCTGTGGCACGTGTAAAGACAATGAATATCCGCAAGATTGTCATCAAACTGGAGAACGGCATTGATCAGAAGAAGGTGAGGGAATATCTGAAGTATGCCCAGCAGATGATGGCAAAAGATCCGAGGTATGGAGCTTTGCAGATATATTATGATGTGGATCCGCAATAATCAGACAGATGATTGCTGCCGCAAAATAAAAAAATGGCTATCCCAATCGAAGGAAAGGGATAGCCTTTTTTGCATGTTTGTAGTTATGACTGATCTATTATGTTAAGGAAACATAAGTCTAATTCTACTTTTGTTTTTTATCAACTTCGTCTTTAGAAGTTGATATCGAGACCTACCGCAAACACGTTGTTGTTACGGGTGTAATCAGAGGTGTAGTTGATGCTCTTGTCTGCACTGAGCTGAACATTCTCTGAGGTCTTCTTATGCTGATAGAATGTGTGGAAGTAAGCCACGTTCAAATCCATCTTCTTGTTGATATGGTAAACACCGCCGACGGCAGCAGAGTTAGAACCAACAACGAATGACTTGTCATCCATATACTCATCGCTCAAGCCATAGTTGGTGTTCTGCCAACCTGTACTCAAGGTAATCTTCTTGTTGACATCCACCTCAACACCTGCGTTGTACTCTAAGGTACCACGGTCCAATTTCTCCTGACGATTGTTGTATGATGTAGCGTGCTTGTCGTCGAACCAGTGGAAACCTACGTTTACGCGTACGGCATTTACAGGGCTGTAACCTACACCAAGTGCCAGGTATGCAGGAATATCGCCTGCAATCTTCTTACCATCTGCGTATTCGCCGATAGCCTTATCAAGCTTGGTGTCGAACTGGGTCTTCAACTGACCCATTGCTCCCTGGATGGTGGCGTTATTCAAGATAGCATCAGCAGCCTGCTCAGGTACACCGCCTGCGATGTAAGCATTGCGGAGGTTGGCAGGAAGATTACCGATACTAGGCACCTGGTTTACTGACTTATTCTTCAGGCGAATGCGAGTCTTGAACTCGTATTTAGCTGCGAAGTTCCACTTGCCAGTCTTGAAATCCACACCAATGATAGGAGTGAAGCCCACACCGCTCTGGTCACAGCTCAACTCAATGTTGGCAGCTGTTTCCTTGGTTGGGTCGAGCACCTTATAGAGAGGCATGTTGCCAACCTTGATATCTTCTACATATCCGTAGTAGTTAGTAGATGCATAGATACCACGTACACCTGCGAATGCGCTGAAGTTGTCGCTGAACTTATAAGCGGCACCCAGAGAGAGGCCATAGTAGTACTGGCGACCGTGCATATAACTATTGTAGCTATACTGTCCCTTTGTTCCGAATGCATTTTCGCCTGTGAATACAGGTGGTACACCATACTGTGAAGCTACCTGATCCACTGCACCAGCCAACTGGCATGCAGCGATAGCAGTTTCGGCTACAATCTTCTCGAAAGAGCCCAATCCATCATCGAAGGTACACTTTCCGCCGCCACCTGTAAGGGCGAAACCTGCCTGGAGTGACCATCTGCCTTTATTATAAGCATACTGGAAAGAAGGGATGACAGGCGCAAACGCCTTACCCTTGAACTCGCGTGGAGTAGTAGGATTGTTCACATTGTTAGTGAACAATGGATAATCATTTTC
>ERZ869991.651-NODE-651-length-11947-cov-5.482561_pt1 | contig 11947 bp, 10 predicted proteins | sample MGYA00520862_ERZ869991 | MGnify/ENA primary metagenome ERZ869991 (study PRJEB32232, sample SAMN07284978) | human gut metagenome | biome: human-associated habitat; material: feces | host: Homo sapiens | place: Tanzania | collected 2014-08-11 ...
TCTTCAAGACCATTACGGCTCTTGATACGGCGGCCATTATACATGATGGTCAATCCAGAGTTGAGGTAGGTATAGTTGCGCAACATCACCTCTACGATCTCGCCATGGAAGGAGTAGTTCTTGAAGAGAGTGTTATCAGGCTCAAAATATATGTATGTACCATTCTCATCCTGAGTCTTAGAAGTCTTGTCAGAGATGAGAATACCTTTCTCGAAGGTAAGATGGCGCACCTTACCATCACGAAACGACTTCACCTCGAAGTGTGAGCTAAGGGCGTTGACAGCCTTTACGCCGACACCATTCAGTCCGACGCTCTTTTTAAAAGCCTTGCTATCATATTTACCACCAGTATTCAATACGCTTACAGCCTCAACGAGCTTTCCTTGCGGAATGCCTCGACCATAGTCGCGTACTGCCACACGAAGATTGTCTTCGATGTCTACTTCTATCCTGTCGCCAGCATGCATCTTAAACTCGTCGATAGAGTTGTCGAGCACCTCTTTGAGCAACACGTAGATACCATCTTCAGGCAAAGAGCCATCGCCAAGACGTCCGATATACATACCCGGACGTGTGCGCACATGCTCCATGTCGCTAAGGTGTCGGATGTTGTCGTCGTTATATTCCACAGGCTGCTCGGCTGCCGACGAAAGGTTATTGATATTATCTTCTGACATAATTGTTTTCTATTGGATTCTTCACTCTTCTCTCTTCTCTCTTCACTCCTAAATGCTCTTCTTGTAGCATTTACGGCGCTTATGCAGTTTGGTGTCGAAAGCCTCCCATTGTCCTTGAACGTTGGTATTTGTCTCCATCTCCACCTGTGTTTCGCCCCACTTTATGCCACAAGCCTGATAGCGAGGAATAAGGTCGGAGAATAGCAAGGCGTTGGCTCCCTTAGCACGATATTCTGGCAAGAAGCCTACGAGCAAGAGGTCTACACCCTCGGTCTTATGCATCTTGAGCGCACGAAGCACATGCCACCAGCCGAATGGGAATAGGCGACCACGATGGCACTTTTGCAAAGCCTTGGCAAGCGACGGTATGGTGATACCGATACCAGCAAGCTTGTCGTTGGCATTACCATCTTCGATAAGGGTAATGAAATCAAGGTCGGCAAGCTTAAGATACATATCGATATATTGTTCTATCTGGCGTGGTGTAAGCTCAGAATAGCCATATAGGTCTTTGTATGTTTCGTTGATAAGCTCAAAGATACGTATGCCATAGCCTCCTTGGTAAATATCCTTTTTGGTGAGCTTCTTAACCTTAAGGTTATATCTCTTAGCCACCATCTGGGCTATCTTAGCATAGCGCTCTGGCATCTTTTCAGGTACTCCAACCTTATACTCCACATAATTGTTGTCTACCTCAAAGCCTTCCAAAGCCTCGATATGCTCAGGATAGTAGGCATAGTTGTAGATGGTAGACATGGTGCCAAGTTGGTCGAAACCCCATGTGAGCATACCCTCAGGGTCCATATCTGTGAAGCCGAGCGGACCAACGATTTCATTCATGCCTTTCGACTTGCCATAGTCTTCAACAGCCTTGAGTAGAGCCTTTGACACTTCGCGGTCGTCGATAAAATCAATCCAGCCAAAGCGTACAGACTGACGGTTCCACTTGTCGTTGGCTTTATGATTGATGATGGCAGCAACACGGCCGGCAACCTTACCGTCCTTGTAAGCAAGGTAATATTCTGCCTCGCAGAAGTCGAAAGCTGCGTTGCGGTCCTTGCTAAGGGTGTTCATATCGTCGCTGAAAAGATTGGGCACATCATACTCGTTGCCTTCGTATAGGTCGTAGTGGAAGTCTATAAACGTCTTCAGTTCTTTCTTTGTCTCAACCTTCTTGATTTCTATTAATGACATGATATTCAAAGTTTTTGGATATATAATCTACTATATAAAACATGCAAAAATAGCAATATTTCGCCAAACGACCAAATATTGCTATCATTTTTCAGTTATTTTACTTCTTTCCGTTAATTTGCTTTCTTACAAACCAATATTACATGACTATCGTCAGCTAATGTTGTGGCAAATAGATATACATCGCCACCATCTTTAAGCTTCAATCGTTTTCGGAGTTCAGCTACCGAGAGTGGGAAGTTGCGAGTAGTGATATTTGCCTTTGTTATATTGGCAAGAGTGCGCTTCAGCTCTTTCTTATTCATCGTCGACATGGCTTCTACTACGAATCTGCGACCAGGGAATTCTGTCACATCAGTCTTAGAAACAAAGAGATGTGAATTGCGCCCTACTCCACTCACGCCATACTTCGCAGCTAAGGCTTGAAAGCAACCTGCCTTCATGATAGACGCATTTGGCTCAAAGAGATAGCTGCCAACTATCGCATCTGCTTCTGAATCTGAATACGAAACTGGCGCTACATCATCATCAGAACAATAGGCAAACTGCTGATTACCATTTACGCATACCACTTTTAGCTTCTGTTTGCCATGGGCTACTACCATGAGCAATTCCTTGCATTCGTTTGCAAGCGACACTATATGAACTTCTGTGACGCTACTACCACCATCAAGACAACCGTCTACGGCAGCCACAGCACTATGCCAATCGAGCATAGGCGACAGCTTCACCACAACATAGTCGGTCTTTTGCATGAGCATTGGCAGCAGTTCAAGGATATTTGGTGTGCAATCTTCTATGCCATAGGTGCGTGCTCCATGCTCATCTCTACGTGCAGGGTCGATATATACCATAGTGGCTTTTTCAAGCTTCTTGGCATATTCCTCGCCATCGCCATAAACAACTTCTGCCTTATCTAATCCCAACAACGGGAAGTTGTGACGAGCAAGATTACACAACACTTCGTTGCACTCCACATATACGGCTTTTATATCCAAAGCCGAGGCTATATACGAGAAGTCTACTCCAAAACCGCCCGTAATATCCACGAAAAGGGCTTTTTCGTTCGTTCTAAGGCTTTCGGAAGCTAATCGGTGTGCAACTGCAGCCTTGTAGTCTGCCGTAGGCTCAGACGAGCATTGTTCCATCGAGATATGTGGCGGATATTGCAAACCATCTACCGCCGCCCATCTTGGGAGCTTGGTTTGCGCTATTTGCCAACCGCGTATTTGGTCGAGAGCAAAGACCGCATCTACCTCAGGATACTTAGATGCACGGAATGCCAGTTGGCGAACATCATCGTTGCGATATTGTTGTATGAATTCGGATGTGGTCATAGATAATTGTTTCTTCTAATTGATTATGAACTTCTACAAATGGCATGTCAATCCCAAACGGAACTCGAAGGTGCTGGTCTTGACATCTGGATGGCAATGATAATGGGTGCTACGAACGAAATATGCTGTAGAGGCATGAATGCCAAGCACATCGTTTACTTCTATCTCCCAATGTGGATTTATCACCAGCAGGATAGCATTACCCTTGTCGCCTTGCGCATTTAGATATAGAGGATTTATGTTTTCAAGGTCTTTGCCTTCGTAGCCCTTCCAGGTGAATATGCGATAATAGTCGGATTTCAGCTCAAAGCGCCCGAAATGACGGAAGTCCATATATGTCATAGTCTTCACGGAGAATCCTGAGCCCATGTTATAGTCGCGGTCTATCACGTTATAGTAGTCGCTCTTGGTACCTCCGAGGAGTATTCCGCTTATAAACACTCGTTGCTCAAGTCGCTTCATGGCTCCTGTCTCAGGGAATCTAATCATCATACCAGGGCCGAACGAAGCTGCCTCTGATATACGATAAGGGGTCTGGTTGCTACCATCCTTTACTGGTTTAGAGTCATAGTAGTTGAAATGCTGATATATACCTACCTCGGCATCCACTTTGCGCTCTGAGAACATAGGTGCGCTCCATATTCGTCCCATGAGGTGAAGGGCGTTGATGAGAGGCTGATTGGCTGAAAGACCAAACTTAACATCGGCTGAGAAATAGTCGTATGGCTTATTCTCGCGTCTATTGAAAGGGTCGCCATATTCCAGATTAAGGGCTATATATGGATTCCATTCGCCACGAAACATCGAACCATCGTCTGCCAAATATCGAGTACCTGCTGTTACGGAGAAGTCGACAGGGAAACGCTTATAGTCATGGTATGGTTCTGCATTTGGCGACACATGCCATGCCTCGCCACTTATCATACGGTTTAAGCCTCGCATAGGACAGATGGCGGTAGCAGCAAACTCACGCATAAAACGTCCAAAGCCTCGCTTGCGGTCGTTTAGTATCACGTTGCTTACTCTATGTGTAATCTCACCTATACAGATACCGCCAAAGGTTGTAGCCATAAGGTCGTTGATGGCTGGTGGCTCTATCTCGCCACAGAACTCCCACATAAGTGAACCGCCAAGGGCATATGGTGCCGACTCCCAGAAGCTAAGTCCGTTGCTACGTGCAGCATTATAATATAGGTTGCCATGATATGGGTGTGCAAAAAGGTTGGTAGAGAACTGGTCGTTGTCCCATACGAAACCTTTTTGGAAGTTCTTGTGGATGGTGTGCATATTCACTTTCGCAAACTCTTCGTTCATAACAAAGCGGTCGAAACCATGCACAAGCAGGTTGATGCCCGTGGCTTGTAATGCAGCTATCCATGGGTGCTTCTCGTTGTGGTCGTCGTGGATATTCAGGTAGCCACAGGTGTCGGCAGGCTCAAGCGAAGGTAAGAGGTTGGCATGACTGCGATTATATCTGAAGGTCAAGCCTAACTGTGCTATCATACCATTCTTATAGTGCTTATGGTGGGTATAATAGCGTGTGTCGCCATAGCCCAACGAGCCATAGAAGCCGATATAACGGTTTAGCTGATAGTCGGCATTAATATGCGCCTGCAACGAATATAGTCGCTTTGGCTTATCGGCTTGGTCGCTGAAGGTTTCTATATGATAATAGCCTACGTCGCCACTTAGCGATAGGCGTGGGGTAATATTAAAGTATTGTCCAAGACGATAATATATGGCTCCAGAAAACTTTGAGTCTAATCCCATATAGTGGCTACCAATACCGATGATATTATATGTAGAGCGGTTACGGAATCGCAAGGCGCCATTAATCTTCGAGGTGGTACCGGCAAAAGCCATATAGTCGATGGTGGTCTTAGGATTGATATTTACTAATCCTATCTTCTTTGCTATGGTGTCGCGGGTATAATTCAAGAGTCCTATCTGAACTCCTCGTGGATGGCTCACGGCAACATTCAGCAGTCCTATCTGCGAACCATTCAGAGTGTCGGCATAGTTGTAGGCAGCCACCTGCAAGCCTCGCATATATCCTGCCGAAACATTTACTGCCGACGAAAGCTGCAAACCTTTGTCTACGCCCGAGCTGATATTGGTGATACCGCTCATCTGTATACCGCGTAAATTGTGGTTGATATTGGAAACCACGCCAAGCGACAAACCTCGCTGTTTTGTCACACCATTTATCATACCAATATTAAAGCTACTCTCAATAGTGGTATCTGGCATCAGTCGGAATTCGCCGAAGGTGATAGGCATGAAATATACATGCCTTGGCTTTTTAATATCCTCTTGCTGTGGCTTTGAGGCATTCTCTTGCTTAGAAACTTGAGAAGTTTCTTGCTGTAGCGTTTGAGCTTGTGAAGATAGTGGCAGTAGCAATAGCAACGCCAACAATAGTTTATTGTTCTTGATTCTTACCATAAATACATTCTTACCTAATAATATCTATTCTTACCAAATAATATCGGTAAGTCTTAACTTAGTAACGAGGGCTACAAAAACGCAGCAATACATATTACTTTCTGCAAACTTACAACAAATAGTTGGAACAATAGCAAAACTCTACAACTATTTCACGTTTTTCTATGATTCTTATTAGTTTAGTTGCTCATGCTTAGCCCATGTACATAATCAAACAGGAAAGAAGAAAAGAATTCTTCTGGAATATGCTTGCCACTTTCAACAGTATGCTCGTTTCTTCCTTAGAGCCTCTTGTCTCTACGTTCACCGACCGTCAGCAGAAAATTCTAAATGAGTCTGGCTATTCCGACTTGATGCGAAACAGTAGCCAAATTATCAACTGCGCCATGCTTCTTTCGCTTGGCTATATCCGTGAAGCTACTACCTATGCAGAATCATGTGGCGGTGGCGGTTCACCTGGCTCTGGTTGGGGACGTGACAAGGATGAAGACGATGATCATTGGTGGCGCAGGTGCATCGCCGTATCGGCTGCGATGATGCGACCAGCAAAGTATCGGCTGCGACGGGATAGATGATATAAACAAGTGATTCTTCAGATAAAATGTCATTATAATTTTATCGGAAGAATCACTTGTGAAGAACGACTTAAAACGACTTAAGACGACTTAAAACGACTTAAAACGACCGAAAATAGCCGAGAACGACCGCAACGACCTATATTAGGAGTCAAGTTCTTTTTCACCTTTCTCTGTTATCAGCCATTTTTTGCCATTCGATGATTTTACTATAAGTTCATCTTTTGCCATATTAACAAGGAGACGACCTATTTTTCGTAGCTTTTCGTCACGAGTGTTTTGTCAACATTCAGAGATGTTGTGTAATGGGGCGCACAATCTTTGTACTCCAAGCCGTTTTATTTTCAATATTTAGCTTCAAAATATGAATTGTCAAAAATAAACCTTGCTTGATAATCAAATAGTTACAATCTTTTTAACAAACGTTTATTTTTCAATTATATTTTTTTTAGCCATCAGATTAAATAGTATCTACAGTTAACGCGGGCTCCTTTCTTTTGAACTTCTTTACCAACCATAGAATAGACCATCTTTCTGATTTCCTTCATGTCCACATCTGGAATTCTGCTTGCTATTTCTGAAATTTTGCTCATGGGATGACTATGCAAGTCTTCTTTGATGAGAGCTTTAAGTACATAAGGCTCTATTGTCTTTAGCGTCGTAACTATGTTGGACTTTGCATTTGCTAATAGCGTAGGGTTGACTTGATAGTATGCCCCTTTGGTTGCACCACCTTTTTTTATTAAGTGATTCTTGTCTAAATTATCTACATAGCTTCTAAGGCGTTCTTCGGCAGACAGTTGAAGAGTCTTCGACAAGTCGGTTGTCGCAATGCGTTTCTCTCTGGCTATGATACCGAAAGCTATCTTGTTCTTTTGGGAAAGCTGATAATTGTGGTCAATGTAATCCATCAAGCGAACAACTTCTTTATCCGTAATCTCTGCACTTTGATAAACTGTGACAGTATTGAAAGTTGATTCTATCTCTGGTTGCTTCTTCGCTTCAACTGCATCCAACTCATAAATTAAGTCATAGCCAGAACCCTCGCCTTCCATCAGCCCAAATGCAGTCAGTATCTCAATCATGTTAGGATTACGTCTATGTTTGGTATGAAGGATGTTGTCTTTGGTTACACCTAAAGGGAGACCACCTGGATTGGAGATGCTGATATAACCTGGATATACCTTGATTGTGATGTCGTTGGAGATGGTTCTTGAACTATGAGCCAAACAATTAACAAGCAACTCTCTGATTAAGTTCTCGTTGTAATAGCGCACTGTCTTACGGAAGAGGCCATTAGGCATCTCATAGCTATAGGTCAACTCTACAGCCTTGTCCATAATATCTTCCAAAAGTTCCTTTGGATTAAGCGTGTTGTCACGCCATTCCAATTTATTGGTTTTGTTCTCCAAGTCGTCATATACAATATATTGCACAGTGATAGGATAGCAAATGCGGCTACGCTGTTTGGCTGTACCAATCCATAAGACACCAAGATTAGTCATCTTGTTGCCGTCAAGAAGGTGGTACTGCTCGCCAATTTCCATATTGTCGAGCTGCTTGATATGCAGCTTTACTCTATCAGATTGGCGTATATCATTAGCGAATTTAGAGAGATTCGTCTTATTCTCATCTTCCAATTCAAACTGAGTTGGTACAAGTTCCCATTGAAAAGCTCCTTTCTCTTCTCCTACACGTTGAATATCCTCACTACGTACAGGTTCGCATTTGTCTGCGACACGGATGTACATTTTGCCATCAGAAGTGGTGGCATATGAATGGAGTGAAGGGAATACAGTGATGGCAAAGTACTGGCTGCCAGTTTCGTCTTCACATACGTCGCCTACAGCAAGACCTACGTTGAAACAGAGTCCACGCAATCTTGTAACGGCACTATTTGCCTCTTCTTGCGGTATAACTTGATTGGGAGCAGGCTTCTTTGTCTTGTCCTCCACGCCAATCATAATCTGTCCTCCTTGTGCGTTGGCTAAAGCCACACAAGTAGTGGAGAGTTCCTTGAATCCTTTCTCTCCTGTTCGAATCTTTTGCAGACTCTTGTATTCTATCTTTTGTTGCTCTGTATTCATATCGTTTATTTTTTATATTCAAAGTATATAGTAAGACAGATACTTATAATGCCTAAGACACCTGCAATAAAAATGCTAATCCAAGCTTGGCTGTATGTCTTTTGATATTTCATATCATCTATTGTCTGAAAATTATTATCAACAAAATCCTTTAATGTTTGTGTAACATGATAGGTCGCATTTGCATATTGTTGAATTTGCTTACCTATTGTTGTGTTCTCAATCAGAGTTTCTGTACCAAGAAGTATCTTCCTGTTGCATTCTCCAAAATCTTTTAATATGGGATGATTGCTTTGTATAGTGCATTTATCTATTTGCCAAATTCTTATAGAATGTTCATTTGCATCATCCAACTCATATTTTTTGTGATTGAATATTTGTTTGCTTTTTAGCAGATTTAAAGGAAATATTCCGATATAATAATTCTTTTCTAAATAGTTAAGCAATACAACTATATCAAATACTTTTCGTCGAATATCAGCAAAATTTTCACCTTTGTCATAAACGAGAATAAGTTTTGAGAAATCTTCTGTCCATTTTATAAGGTAACAATTGCAGAATTTTTCAAATAATGCAATTGCACACATGTCTTGAGGTTCTGGGGTACATACCATGAACTTTAAAACATCTTTTTCAAAATCACTAAATGTTCTCATATTGTTAATTCTTAAAATACGCACCCATATAAAGTTGTAAGCATCTGCATGAATTCCATTGATTGTGAACCTTTTATTGTATACACTAAATGCACGTCGACGTTAGCTTTTTTCATATCTTCAATTTTTATGCCATATTCTTGCATATTTGAATAAATATTAGAAAAGCTCTCCTCATTATAGGTAACAATAAAAATATTCTGCCTTTTTATTTTGCCTTCAATAATGCCATAGAAATATGGCTTAAAATAGTCGGAGTCAGTGATGCCTAATGATTGTCCAAATATCACAATATTGTCTGCTGTAAATAATCTTTCTACGACATTTTCCTTCATACCTTTTTGGAAATAGGGATTCTTTGTTTTAATGATGTGTGATAGATGAGTGCTTGAACTTATACAAGGAGGCACCATATTGTCTACACCAATAATCAAATTGGTAGGTGTTTGATGCATAAAGCCATGATGTTTTGCCCAGTCTAATGGAATATTCTCGTTATGGATATAAACGGCTTTCTTTTGTGAGTGCATTTTACAAAGATACCATGGATCGGTATAGTTAAATGTATACCAAGAACTTTCATGTGCTTCATCTACTAAAAGTAAATAATAAGCACATGAATTCTTATTGATAGAAATTTTATCTAAATCTGTTAATTCTGGAAGGTATCTTCCCCATGCCTTTGTAATCATACGCCATGCATTGTTTACATCTTCGGCACATTCAACTGATGGTGATAGTGAGTAAGCTATAAGTTCATTGCGGAGTAGCCCTTCTAAATCATACCAATTTTCAACAGATCTTTCTTTAATCTTTTTGATTAAAGGTATATCTGGAATTGATAGAAATTCAAATGATTCAACAAATCTTTTGAAAGAAGTTTTTAATCCTAAATCAATGTCAAATCCATTACCTAAAACTATCATGTTGTTCATAAGATTTCTATTTTAATTGTCAAATCCAAAATTATCCCATGCTTCGAGGACGAGGCGCTTGGTGCAGTATTCTCCGTACTGGCGTATCTCGTTGTCTTTGAGCACACGGAAGGTCTCGTTGATGCAGCCTTTGCCGCAGATGTCTTCTGTGTCGAGACCATAGAGATGGGCAAAGATGGCGTCAAGCTCGGCTTGAAGGATGGCTCTGCGCTCTGGATTTTTTATTGTTTGTTCTACTCTGATGTAAAAAAGTCCCTTTTCAGCCTTTGAAGGTTGTAGAAATTTTCGAAAATCCACATTCAATTTTTCATCAATAATTGATAGAGTTTAAACACTTATGTGTTGAATTGGTGCATCATTTAGAAACAGTAGCGGAGGCTTCACCCAACCTCTGCAGTCTGCCATTTTGCTGTCATCTTTAGCTCTACCAAAACGAGTTTAAGCCGATCCAAATCTTTGGTTGCCATTATTATATAATTTAATTTATGCAAAAATAGCGCTTTTCTTTGAAGAATAACAATAAAAAGCAAAAATAAGAATATAAATATGCGATTTAGTTCAACTTTTACAACTAAATCATTAGTATTCCTTTTAAAGGACCCAATTTCATACAAACATAAATAAAAACGGTTCCTACAACCTTATGTTGCAGGAACCGTTTTAGTTATTTAGCTATTATTTGTTGCTAAATTAGTCAGCCAACTTAGCCTTCAAGAACTCACGGTTAAGGCGAGCGATGTTGGCGATGCTTTCGTTCTTAGGACAAACAGCCTCGCAAGCACGAGTGTTTGTACAGTTACCGAAGCCGAGCTCATCCATCTTGGCGATCATAGCCTTAGCACGCTTAGCTGCCTCTGGACGTCCCTGTGGGAGGAGAGCCAACTGGCTAACCTTAGAGCTTACGAAGAGCATAGCTGAACCATTCTTACAAGCTGCTACACAAGCACCACAACCGATACATGTAGCGCAGTCCATAGCCTCGTCAGCATTCTGCTTAGGGATGAGGACAGCGTTAGCATCCTGAGCCTGACCAGTACGGATGGTGTTGTAACCACCAGCTGCGATGATCTTGTCGAATGCTGAACGGTCTACCATACAGTCCTTGATAACAGGGAAACCTGCTGAACGCCAAGGCTCTACGGTAATAACGTCACCATCGTGGAAACGACGCATATAGAGCTGACATGTAGTAGCACCGCTCTCTGTCTTTCCGTGTGGAGTACCATTGATATATAGTGAACACATACCGCAGATACCCTCACGACAGTCATGGTCGAATACGAATGGTTCCTTACCTTCCTCGATAAGCTCCTCATTGAGCATATCAAGCATCTCGAGGAATGAAGTGTCATCAGGGATGTTCTTCATCTCGCGACTGTCAAAATGGCCCTTTTCCTTAGGTCCATTCTGCTTCCAATATTTAATTGTGAATGAAATATTTGCCATATTTACTTTCTTACTTTAATTGTTGATTATTGAATGAACACAAAGGATTAGTTCTTATAGTTACGAGTCTGAACCTTAATGATCTCGTACTCAAGTGGTTCCTTGTTGAGGACAGGAGCTGTCTCATCGTTGTTCTGATACTCCCAAGCACCTACATAGAAGAAGTGTTCGTCGTCGCGCTTAGCTTCGCCCTCTTCTGTCTGATGCTCCTCACGGAAGTGACCACCACAAGACTCCTCACGATGGAGTGCGTCGTATGCGATAAGCTCACCCATGAGGATGAAGTCGCGGAGGTGGATAGCCTTGTCAAGCTCTACATTCAATCCTTCCTTTGTACCAGGAACGAAGAGGTTGGTGTTGAACTCCTGACGGAGAGCCTTCAACATCTTCAAGCCTTCCTCAAGACCTTCCTTGGTACGACCCATACCAACGTGCTCCCACATGATGTGGCCAAGTTCCTTGTGGATAGAGTCTACAGAACGCTTACCACCGATATTCATCAAACGGTCGATTTCTGCATTAACGTTCTTCTCTGCCTCTGCAAACTCAGGGAGATCGGTAGAGAGACGTGGCCAGATAGCCTGGTCAGCAAGGT
>ERZ869991.652-NODE-652-length-11939-cov-5.142219_pt1 | contig 11939 bp, 8 predicted proteins | sample MGYA00520862_ERZ869991 | MGnify/ENA primary metagenome ERZ869991 (study PRJEB32232, sample SAMN07284978) | human gut metagenome | biome: human-associated habitat; material: feces | host: Homo sapiens | place: Tanzania | collected 2014-08-11 ...
CGAGGAATTTTGGCCAGAAAGTAACAACGGACAAGCCTGCCTTTGGAAAGCTTTATCTATCATAAAAAAAATCTTCAAAGACAAGTATCCAAATTTTGACCCTATCACACGTTGTTCCTCAGCTTTGGCTCCCAATCCGCACTTAAAAATAAGTGCCGATTGGCAAGAACTGGAAAAAATGTGGGGACGTTATCGAACTGACACTTCTATCCGGTTGCTAGAAAACATAAAGCAACTGAGTCAAGGCCATTTTTTGCCTCAATGCTCTATGGAATGGGCCACTCTAAGAAGGGTTCGTTTAGACTATATATCTTTGCAAGCTCTTACAGAATTAGCCACCTATCAATATAAACAAAAAGATTGGCCCGAACTTGTAGAGACCGCCTCTCAAGCCATAAGTTTGGAGCCGCTTCACGAGCGATGTACCTACTTGCTTATGCAAGCATATATATCTATGCAACAGCCACAATTGGCTGTCCAGACCTTCGAAAACTTACAAAAACTCTTCAAAATCCAACTAAACCAAACTCCAGACCGCAAGCTTTACGAAATTTATCAACAAGCCCGCCAAACTCGACATCTCATAATCCCCTGACTTTAGCTATGTGAAGTATGTAAAAAAAATAGAAGGCAGAAGCTAGCAAACTTCTGCCTTCTATTTCCGTTTTACCGGGATTTTATATTTTACGCTTGTTCCTTACTTTCACTCTCAGTTTCGTTAGAAGCAGCACCGACAGCTACGGCAGCGCTCGTACCTGTTTTAGCCCACCATACAGAGTAAGCCAAAATAAGTAAGGCAGTGATAAAGCCGATACAAGCCATAATTTCCCACATAGCGGCTACATTGTGATGATGATACATAAACTGAGTTAGATCATCGGCTGTGCGACCACTTAAAGCGACCAATTGATTGAAAGCTTCTCCCGGCTGAATAGCAGAAGCCTGTTCTGGTGTCATCAAATTGCTGTCTACTAGCATTTGCCTAGAAAAAGTGTCTTTGGAAGCTAACTTATCGTAAAGTCTGGGAGCGACCAGCCCTTCTAAAGTGGAGCCTATAGCAAAAGACATCTGTCCCAAGCCTAAATACATGCCTTTTTTATCACTTGAAGCTAAATGGGTGCCGACAAATTCGCTGAATTTTGGGCTGGAAAGCATTTCACCGACACTAAATACAGCAATAGACAGTAAGCAGAACCACCCCATGTGAGAAATACCAATTAAACACATAGACACAGCCGCCAGCGCGGTACCCAATGCGATACTGCGCAAAATACGCATTTTTGACGATAACCAAGCGAAGAAGAAGCATGTAAACATAATCATGCCACAGTTCAGGTTCAGCATACCTTCAGGTTGAATGAAAGTTTTGGTTTTGTCCAAAATCATAATAAAACTGACTATAGCATTATCAGTATTAAGAAAATGAGACACCGTAGTGACCACATCGCGGCTGTCTACCCAATCTCGAATATGCAAGGGTAAAACGTCAAACATACAATTAAACATGAAGTAGAAGCCGGTAAAAATAGCCAAGAAAACGCATAAATGGGGGCGTTTCAACTCGTTGATAGTTTCCCAAACAATATTGCGTTGCTTTTCTTTGTTCTTCTCACGCTCTTTAGCCAATGCTAAACGTTCTTCTAAACCAGGCTCTTTATAAGTAAGCAAAAGCAAAAAGTTACAAGCTATAATTAGAGCACAAGCCAAAAACACATGGCTCCATTCCATCTTACGCAAGAAACCAGCTAAAACAGGGCCGATGAAACCGCCTATATTTACGGTCTGATAAAAAACTCCCCAAGCCATAGAGCTATTTTCCGGCTTAGTAGATTTAGCTAAGGTTCCCTGAATGCCCGGTTTAAAAATAGCCGTTCCTGTAGCTAAACAAATTGCTCCCAACAAAAATCCATAAAAAGTTGGGAAAGCAGCCATTATCAAATAAGCGCCCATTTTTACAGCTGTGGAAATACCGATCATAAGTTTATAACCGTAACGATCAGCCAAACCACCGACAAAAATAGGCACAAATCCCTGGAATCCAGACCAAACCATGAGAATAATGCCAAACTTAGCCGCAGTTACTCCTAAACCACCTTCAGCTGCCGGAGCCGTAGCATATAAACCGGCTACAGCACGCACACCGTAATAAGCTAAGCGCTCCACCATTTCCATAGCGCCAACTACCCAGAAGACATATCCCAGGCTCATTAGCGCTGCAAACAATCCCAATTGCTTTATATCGGTAGCATTTTTATCGTTTTGCCCCATATACTCTCTCTCTCTTGTCAAAAATAGGCTGTTCAGATTACAGCTTTTCCAAAAGAAAAGGCGACTCGCCACAAAACTGAGCGAACCGCCTATTTGCTAAAAGACTATTTCTACTCGACTAGACGGATCCGCCTCTGTTTCTAAAAAGCTTGAAACCGCCACGACGCAAAGGATCGGCTCCAGTGTCTACACTCTCACCTTTCACTTGTTTGGCTAAAATCTCAGACCACTCTTTGCGCTCACGCTCGTAAAGCTGCTGTTGCTCAAAGAGGGCTTGTTTAGTGCGCTCCAACTCATCACGCAAACGAGCTCTATCCTGGTGAGACTCTTCGATAAGACGATCTTTCTCGGCATTTTCAGCTTCGAAGTTAGCCAAAGCTTCCAGCATCTGAGCCGATTGTTTTTGCAAAGAATCAGAATCGCTGCGTACAGAAAGTTCGTAACGGAGCGAATCATTTTCGGCTTTCAGCTTACTGAGCTTATCTAAAGCTTCGCTAAGTTCTTTGCCGCCGCCATCGCTCTCTCCAGATTTAGCTTGAGCTTCGTATTCCTTGAGTTTGGCTTTTGTCTCGTTGAGTTCTAAATTGACGGCGTCCAAGCGATCTTGCATACGAACTTCTACAGCCTTAACAGCGTCGTAATCGTCTCCAAACTCGTGACTTTCCTCAATTTCAGCTTGCAAAGCTTCATTTTTAGCTTGCAAAGTGTTTATACGTCTGAGTAAGCGAGACTTCTCACTTTCTAAACGCGAAGAATTTTCTTGTAAAGTCTTCTCTCTCTCTGCGATATCAGCACTTTGCTTATCAAGCTCAGCTTTACTAGCAATAGCCTGAGCCTGTGCCTGAGCCAACTCTTGTTGCAATTTTTCTAAAGACTGACGATTTTCATCCTGAGCTTTAGCCAACAGCTCTTCAGCTTCGGCCTGAGCATTTTCTAATTGCACGCGCAACTCTTCACGTGAGTTTTCAGCTTCTTCCACTTTGGCTTGCTGTTCTTCAAACTCTCGTTCTGCTTCTTCCAAACGAGCTTCGGCTTCTTTAAGTTTGGCCAAAGCCTCGGAAGTCTCTTTGTGAGCTTCCGCAGCCATATTTTCCAACTCAGCAGACTGGGCTTTAGTAGACTTGACTACCGTTTGCATCTGTACCAATTCAGCTTTGGCACCTTCGGCTTCTTCTTCTTTCTTTTTGTAAGCTTCAGAAAGATCGTCATAAGCCGTATTCGAATGATCGAGTTGCTTCCTGGCCTCGTCAGCTTCTTCTTTAGCTTCTTCAAGCAAAGCCTTAATTTCATCTAACTCATTGGCTGAAGCGCTACATTCCTGATTGGCTTTCTTAAGTTGACCAGAAACTTCCTCAAATCTTGCCTTTAGATCCTTAATGGCACTGTCTCTCTGCTCCAATTCGGCTTGCAATGCCGAAGCTTGCGCATCATTGTCCGATCTATTGTCTTGCAACTGGCCTTTTATTTGCTCAATTTCGGAAGTATATTCCTGGACTTTTTTGCGCAATTCCTTATTTTGTTCTTGCAAACTTATATAATCTTGTTGCAATTTACCGAAGGCTTCATCGGAGCCACTAGCCGTACTTTGCAACCGCTGACAAGTCTCGCGCAAACTTTCCAACTCGTCAAAATCGTCTTTAGCTTGAGCGTTTTCTTTCTTTAAGCGCTCACATTCATCTTTAAGTGCACGGTTGTCTTTTTGCAAATTGCCAATTAAAACCTGGAAAGTGGAAGACTCCTCTTCACAGGCCTCATACTTGGCTTCACAATCGTTGTACTTTTGTTCTAAAGCTGAGCACTGCTTGGTCAGTTCTCTCTTGGCATTGCTCAATTCGTCCACATGGCCGACAATTTTTTCCATAAAATCGCCGACATTTAACCCATAAGCATCGAGAGGAGCGCGCAAAACTTCCAAGCGATTCAAAATAGAATTTACATCAGCGCTGCTTTCACTCACTTCTGAGTGTTCTTTGGCCATACGTTCGTGCTCTGTGCGCAAATTATTATACTTTTGCGTGAGCAAATCGTACTTTTTCTGCAAGTTGCTCAGAGCCGCACTGCCGACATTGTCCTGCTGGGTTTCCATCTTGCCTAAAGTGGAGCGAATTTCTTTTAAATTCTCTAAGACATCGTGAGGAAGTTCAGCTGGTCCATCGTCTATGGCATTAAAACGTTCGGTGCAGAAAGTACGCAAAGATGCTAAATCTTGGCGCAAACCGCTCACCAATGTCTCGGTAAAAATGCGCAAAGACTTGCTCTCAGCTTCAGCCGGAGCAGAATTTCCGGGAAGATGAGCCAATTTTTCTTCGATGCGAGCTAAAGCCTTGTCTGTCGAATTGGCTCCCGGAGCAGGCAAAGAAGAAGGACGACGAGCTTCTTCGCGAGTCTCGTTAAATAACTTGATTAACCTGGCCTGAGCTCTAGCCAAAGGTTCTACTGCTCGCTCGATAGCTTGCTCTAGTTGAGCTCCATCTATAGCCGCAGAAGCTCCGTCAGTTTTAGCACTATTTTTATCTAAGTTGGAATTGCTTAGCCCCTTCTCTGTCCCAGAAGAGCAAGAGCGCAAAGGAAGCTCCATCTCTAAATAACGCATTTGCGATTCGTATTCGTCTAAATCGCGATCATAAAAAGACGAATAATCCAGAGCTACCGGAGCGATACCGGTTAAACTTTCGAAAGTAATCGGAGGCGCAGAGATACTCAAGGTAGACTCTCCATCAACACTGTCAGATGTGGACTGAGCACGGGAGGCCACACGTTCAGAAACAGGAACAGCTGCTCCAACATTTCTGCCCATAGGAGGCGTAGGAGCTTTAAAAGCGCCAGTCTGCGGCTTTTGAACAGGCTGTACTTCAGGCTCAGGTTCCGGTTCAGGGTAGCCATAATAGCTAGCAGGATCAGAGGAACTGTCTTGGGCTCCCATGTATCCCTGAGCGGCACTAGCTTGACTGCCGTTCTTAGCTGCTTCTGTCGCCTTATCGCCATCTTCACTTCTACCGTATTCGGTAAGAAGACGCTGCACATCATGATGACGCAAAACAACATCACCGGCTCGGCGCGAAGCGGACACTTTGCCTTCACTTACCCATTCACGGATAACATCGGCAGGGACATCTATTAACTCAGAAACTTCATCGATAGTGTAAAACTTAGACATTAGGGGCTGGTTTCGAGCTCCTCTTCTCTTTTCCTATGCAAGGATATTTGCACAAAACAAGGAATTTCTGCAAGTATTTTTCCTCAAATGTTGTTATAAGAAAGCCGTGTGACATGCGGCTGAAGTTTTTATTTTTAGAGGCTGAACTCCATGAAACATAAATTTTCTGTTTTTCTGCTTATTGCTCTGGTAGGAGCTATTGCTTTGCTGACCTCTGCTTGCAGTAAAGGCCCTTCCAAAACTGCAGGCGCCAAAAATATTGTTAGAAACAGCAATTTTAAACTGACAGCTCCTGCCGCCGATCGCTATGAAAGCATTGAGGGAACCGCTCTTTACAGTGCTGCTCCGGATATAACCGAACGTCTGGCCGCCTTAGGTGGGAAAGCTCCTACAAATATAAGAGCTTTCTTCATCTTGCTCAATCCTAAAACTCCGTCCGAAGCCATCTTGGTCAGAGCAATGTCCGATGTACCAGAAGAAGCCTACAAAAATCAATCAAGTAGTGTAATCGTTGTTACTGGTGATGTGAAGTCTGTAGACTGCCAGCCCTTAGCTGCCTACATGAAAGAGTCGTTAGGCGTAGATTTGGCTCTTACTTCTTCCGGAGAGTTGGCTTATATCGATGCAGAAAACCCCATCAATTTCAGCATTTCTAATGTAAGCAAATCTGACGCTGCCGCTCAAAGAGCAGGCAAAGCTGTGAATTTGCCCTTAGAGGGTACTCCTCTTGGTCAGCCTAAAGACACTAGTATCAAAACTGGTATTGTCAATGATGAAGCGCCAGTCCAACACTCTGAGCAATCACAATCAAATGACAATATTTCCGAAGCAGCCGAAGCTGCTCAAAATCATTCTGATAGCTCAGTAACTTCGGCTGCTTCGGCGACGTCCGAAGAGGCTATGAACGATGTCCCTAGTGCCATGCCCACACCACACAATCAGGATGGAACTCCCGACGACTATTCAGTCGAGCCGACTCCAGCTTTTTAAGCATAACCGCTTTTAATTTACCTTTTCTGACTAAAGCAGCTTTCGTATTTTTGCGAAAGCTCCCAAAGGAGAGAGACTTATGCCACTGCCCAAAATAGATGAAACCACCAATGAAGTAAAACTTTTCAGCCTAACCAATTATGATGCTGATTTTATTCCTTGGAAACGCAGTGAAAGAGGACAGCAAGTCTATATAAAGCTGATCCGTGAGCAAGAAAGTGCTCTCCTATACGTGGGTGAAAATTGCGTAATGGATGCCGAGCTTCAGCAAGCTTTAATTCGCTTAGTAAATGAAGGTTGGAGTGTAGCTGGAGAAATTACTATGTCGTTTGAAGGCTCTACAGAGCCCGGCATTGATCCGTACGTCTACCAAGACCCAATAGTTTTGGAGTTGGGCAAAGGACTCTTGCCTTTATTGGATCCTCAGCAAAATGCTCCCTTGGTTTCGGCTATGCCGGGCTTGCGAGACGAAATAGCCAGAGAATCCGGTTTAGTTCCGGCCGGCGTACGCATCAAAGACAATTTGCGTTTAGACCCTTGCCGCTATACAGTTTTATTACATAATTCGCCTATAGCATCCGGAGAGATTTTCTTGGATCGATTCATGGCTATCGGCTCTTTTGAACAATTGTCAACTTTAGAAGGTTGGGCTGCCATTGAGCCGACCTACCGCATGAAAGCCAAATGGATCGAGGCTTCTTTAAGAGAGAAGGCAGAAAAATCGGGTTGCCTTCTGGTTGGCCCTATGCAAGTGCTTTTAACCCATCTTAAAAGCTTAATGCTCGAAGCAGCTCCAGAGTTATTAGGATTACAAGACACTTTCAATCTGATTTCCAGATTGCAAATTACCCATCCTGTAGTAGTCAACGAATTTATCCAAGATGACAAGAAGTTGCGTATTTTGCGTAAAGTTTTACAAACTTTGCTCAGTGAGCGCGTAGCTCTGAATAATTTAGTCACCATCTTAGAAACTATCGGCGACAATTTAACCGAACAGCTCAGCTTAGAAAATGACTATATCGAAAAATTGTCCGACAAATGTCGTTTGGCTCTAGCCAGACAAATTTGTTGGGCAAACCTTACGCCTGCCGGAGAGTTACAAGCTGCCGTTACAGGAGACAAACTGGAAGCAGATTTGTATACATTAAAAGACTTGTTCTCGCGAGAAAAAGTTCAAGACGGTCAAGAGGAATCTTTAGTCGATAAAATTATTTCTTGCCTTAAAGAAAAGTTGCAAGCAGCCGGTAATCCTGGGGTAATTATCACTCCCCCCAGCTTACGCACTTTCTTATCTAAACTTATCAGCACAGATATACCTCATATGTGCATACTGTCCACTCAAGAAGTTGCCAAAAGTCGTGTAAAACTGATTGTCAACGGAGTACTCGACTATAAAAAGGAAGACAGTCCTTCCTCAACTTCCCAGAAAAAAGAAGAAGCTACACCGGAAACAGCCAAAGACAAGGCCGAAGAGGTCAAATCGGAGGCTTCTTCAACCAGTGAAGGCTTTATGGGCATATTTAAAAAAGCAAGCAAGAAAAAATAAATGAACGCCACTGTAGTTTATGCCTTAGCTCACGCTCTATTGGATTTTGCCTGCGCTTTTGCCTACTTTGCCAACGCAGCTCCCAATTTTTCTGACTGGGCTGTATTAGCTTTAATTTACAATCTATGCGCCTTCGGACTTCAAGCCCCGCTAGGTATATTGGCTGACAAACTCAACTATAATGCAGCTCTGGCAATTTTGGGTTGCTTAGTGGCCGCAGTAGGTTGTGGCTTTGTGCTCCATCCGCTAGCCTTAGTCATCTTGGCGGGCTTGGGAAGTGCTCTATTTTATGTCGGCAGCGGCACTGAGATATTAAACTATAGCCAAAACAAATGCTTGCCTGTAAGCATATTTTTAGCTTCTGGAGCGGTAGGCTGGCACTTCGGCACCACTGTTGGCTGCACCCAACCTACAGAAGCAGCAGTATGGCCTATTTTGGCTATTCTGACTGCCGCTGCCGTCATAGCTGTTTTTCAATACAAAAAAGATCCCAGCTTCAAATCGGAAAATTTGTCCACCCAATCATGGGATCTATCTAAAATAGCTTGTGCAGCATCCTTGCTTTTAATATTAGTAACAGTATTGCGCTCATATATAAATTGCGGTTTAGCTTTGGCTTGGGCCAAAGATTATCCCTGGGTGGTAATGCTGGCAATATTTATCGGCCAAATCGCAGGAGGTTTTTTCAGCGACCATTTTGGTTTAATGAAGACGGCTTCCTTTTCTCTCCTAATTTCAGCTATTCTTTTTACTTGGTCAGAGAATCTTGCCGTCGGCTTATTGGCTGTTCTGGGCTTGGCAATGAGTGCTCCTATCGCCTTCTGGACTTTAGCCAAAATTATGCCCAATAAGCGCGGCCTGAGCTTTGGTTTGCTTGGAGGAGCAATGTTTTTAGGCTTCTTGCCTTTAGATTTTAATATCGTTCCTTTGGCTCAAACTCCATACGGCTACATCGTGGGAAGCCTCCTTATGTTGGCGGGATTATATATAGCTTTACGTTTAGCCTACGATATAGTCAAACCTATTGACCAGAGTTCACCCAAAGATATTAGATCAGCTATGATGAGCGATCATACGATAATCGTTGGCTGATCATAGATAGGGCAACCACATAAAGAATCTGCCTTCAAGACAAACAAAAGGACTCGAACATAGTTAAGTTCGGGTCCTTCTGTTTATTTTATCCAAAAACGCTAAATTTAAGCTTTTTTAGCTGCTTCCATACAACTGACAGTATCGCGGGCAATCATCAATTCTTCATTGGTAGGAATAACCCAAATCTTCAGTTTGGAACTGGACTTAGAAACCTCTCCAACGCTACCACGCTTCAAGTTGTCGTTCTTTTCTGTGTCAAGCTCCAAGCCCAAGCAACCTAAATTGGCGCAAGTTAAAGCACGCACGATGGGCGAATTCTGACCGATACCGCCGGTAAAGACGATAGCATCAGCGCCGCCCATTTCAGCGATATAAGCGCCGATATATTTTACCAAGCGCAAACAGAACATATCTAAAGCCAACTTGGCTTTCTCGTTACCAGCCATGGCAGCATCTTCGATATCACGCATATCGGAAGAGAGACCAGAAATGCCCAACAAGCCCGACTTCTTATTCATCAAAGTATCGACTTGAGCCGGAGTAAGATTTTCTTTTTCCATAATGAAAGGCAAAATGGAAGCATCCAAATCCCCGCAACGGGTACCCATCAAGAGACCTTCCAAAGGCGTGAAGCCCATAGAAGTATCGACGCACTTTCCACCTTTGACAGCCGCAACAGAGCTTCCGTTACCCAAGTGCAAAGAAAGAATGTTGACTTTATCTAAAGGCGTACCGGTAACTTCAGCATATTTATTGGTGATATAGCGATGGGAAGTACCGTGGAAACCGTAACGACGAATTTTGTGACGCTCGTAGTATTCATAAGGCAAGCCATATAAAAATACTTTGGGTTCCATAGTGGAGTGGAAGGAAGTATCGAAAACGGCTGTCTGAGGAATATCTTTACCTAAAATTTCACGGCAAGCGACAATGCCTTTATGCTGGGCCAACTGGTGCAGAGGGCCTAAGCAAGCTAAGTCTAAAATTCCTTGCAAAACTTCATCATCAATCAAAATAGATTTATTGAAGCGCTCACCGCTATGCAAAATACGATGACCTACAGCATCGATATCCTTAAGACCATTTACACCCTCAATGCCAGTTTTGCCGGAATTGATCCAATCAAAAATAGCGACAATGGCTTCACGATGATCTTTCAAAGAGCGGACACCCTTAATGCCATCAGTGCCAGTAGCTTTCATTGAATAGAGAGCTTCCTCAGAGCCAATTTTTTCGCAATTTCCGGAAGCCAGACAACGCTCGGTACCGTTCTTCATCATTTCAGAATCAGTCTGGATGATCTGGAATTTTACAGTAGAAGAACCACAATTCAAAACTAAAATATTCATGCCACGGGGATTCTGTTTGCCAAGGAGGAAATCCTATAATTTAGACAAGTTTTCTCTCAGAGGCAGCGTATACAAAATTATGCAAAAAATCCTTATAGTCCATACAGGCGGAGGCTTGGGAGATGTTTTACTCTCTACCCCTGTTATAGAAGCTTTAAAGTTCAATTATCCCGAAGCTGAAATAGATTTTTTGGCCCGTTCCTCTACCGCTGCAGCCATAAAGAACAACCCTTTTTTACACACCGTATATACAATTGACAAAGCCAGGCTGTCGTGGTCCGAAGTTTTCTCTTGGTCAGAGAAAATAGCTGAACAAAAATATGATGCAGCTCTGATTTTGTGGAGTAATACCCCTCTGGCGCTTATGCTCTATTTAGCGCATATTCCTATCAGAGTCGGACAAGATTCGCGCTTCAGTTATTCCTGGACATACACTCATAAAGTCAGAATACGTTCGGAACATGGAGACGAGCAATCGCACTGGAGCGATATTATGCTTGACTTTGTTAGGGCTTTGCGCTTACCCGTTCCTCCGTTCAAGCCACGCTTTGTTATTTCTGAATCAGCACTTACTCAAGCCAAACAACTTATGCAAGCTCTCCCCCAAAATAGCGGCCCTATTATAGGACTACATCCCAGCAAAGGAATCAGCGATGTAGGTAAGCGTTGGCCCATTTCTGTTTTTGCCGCTTGGCTAAAAGCGCTTTATCATCAATTACAAGCCCGTTTAGTTATCACTGGAGGCCCTCAGGAACTTGGAATTACGACAGAAATTATCAAATTAGCTCAGGTGCCATGCTTAAATTTAGCTGGTAAAACTGATACGGAAGTACTGGCAGCTGTCGCCCAACAATGTCAAGTTTTTATTTGCCCTGATTCCGGACCTGCCCATTTGGCAGCCATTAGTGGAGTACCTACCTTAGATATTTGTGCGCTCAAAGAAGATTTTCCTAATCGTTGGAAGCCTGTAGGAGCTCCGGTAAAAATTATTAGGCCTACTTCATGGCAATGCCAACGCCTCTGCCGCAAAAACGAATGTCCAGACTTTAGCTGCTATAAACAAATTGATAGCCAACAAATAGTCGAAGGCGTAAAACAATTATTAAAATCAGATGGACAAGCTGAGTCTTAATAAAAACAGTGAATGAGCGTTGGATTATTCCCCAATCGATAAAAGAATTTGAACAAAGCAATAGGCGCAAAGACAGTATTTTTAGTGGTTTTTTAACTTTAGCCTTATTGGTAATGTTAGCTATTACCTATTACGCTAAAGATTTACTAAAAATTCCCGTTTTGCTGTGTTTTATGATTTTGCTCACAGTTTCATTCATTGCTTTTGTCAAGAATGGCTCTTCAGATCATAATAAACTGAACTGGCTCACAATTTTACGAAAAATATTCAAAGTAATTGCCAGCAGTTTATTTTGGATATTGCTACTTAATAAGCTAGTTTGACATACTCCCCATGGCTAAAGCCAAGGACTACACTACGTTCGTTTGTGCTAACTTATTGGCATTTCTTGGTATGGCTGGT
>ERZ869991.653-NODE-653-length-11929-cov-4.983885_pt1 | contig 11929 bp, 14 predicted proteins | sample MGYA00520862_ERZ869991 | MGnify/ENA primary metagenome ERZ869991 (study PRJEB32232, sample SAMN07284978) | human gut metagenome | biome: human-associated habitat; material: feces | host: Homo sapiens | place: Tanzania | collected 2014-08-11 ...
CCAGCGGTAAGGAGGGAATATCACTCCATGACACCACAGGCAAGCATCAGAGAGTATGTATCACGTTGGCGCTACCACAAAGTCCGATTACCGCCTTGCAGATAGAAGGACGGACCTACCGCATAGGAAATGAGAGCAATGCTATCTTTGAATACCCGGTATTGGGATTGAGTTCAGAGTATAATCTGTTTGCAAGCAAGTTTAACCAGCAGGTATCGACAACCGAGAACCTTGCCTTGGGAAGTCAGGCGCGAAACCTAAGAGAGAGCTTTGCGAGAGGAATATAAGAGCATAGTTGCCGCGTGGTAGTCTTGGATAGAATATCAGACCCGGCATTGAGAGAGAAAGCAGGTTATCCCGAGAAAGTGGATTTGAGCGGACACTATGACAAGATAGAAGACTTCTTCAATGACCTTAGAGATGTGGAGATGCCGGACCGTATCATCGACACGAACTTCAAGATGCAGAAGTTGAGCAAGAGCTTGGCAAGGAACTTGAAGGATGTGAAAGGAGTAAGATCGGTGGATATAAACAAGAATGAAGTATTCGTTAGAATGGCTCGTGAATGGAGAACTTACGGCATCAGTTTTAGCGGTAGCGACAACCCACAGCGATGGAGGGAGAAGATGGGCGATGCTTACGACAAGTACTCTCAAATGGAAAAGACCGAGCTGAACGGCGACAAGCAGGCGGTGTTCGGAGAACTGAAAGAGCTCGCCTGTAAGCTTGCCGGAATGACCGAGGACGAGATGAGGAGGTATCTGACATCAAAGAATAGCAATAGCAACTCTTACAATGATGGAGGAGTGAGGTATCGTAAAGGTGAAGAAACTGGAAAATATGCTAAAGAAAGCAGAATTGTTCCACAAGATGTAGATAAAGAAGTATCTTCGCAAATTGAAAAGAAGTTTGATGAGGAGATAGAAAAGGCTTTTCCGAATGAGAAAGAAAGGGAACGTGCAGAAAGTGTTATTGAAGGATTTGTGGATGATTTCGCTTATGCAAAGACTTCTCAGATTATTAACGAAATTAATTGGCAAAAGAAAAATGAGGAATATGAGCGACAGAGAGGAGGAGGAACATCTGGTAGGTATAATTATCACAGGATGCGATTTAAGGCGGCTATGCTCGCTTCCGAAAGGGAAATGGAGTATCGACGAATTAGAGCCAATCGTATTAAAGGCTTATTCGGAGTCGAAGGATCAGGGCGACAAATATCTGTTGACGGAATCGCTAAAGCGTTTGAGGAAACTAAGGGAAGAGATAGCCGAGGCAGACAGACGCTTTTTCGAGCAGCGCTTGATTTAGCGAAACGTCTTGGAACAGAATTCTATTTAGAAGAAGCTGGAGATAAAGCTTCGCATATGGGTGTTACCCATACAGACAGGAAGATAGGTTTTTTCCTTGACGGTTTGACAAGAACAGCAACAAACGCAGAAGAGTTCAATGTAACCATAGTACATGAGCTGCTGCATCAGAGTATTAATGGCGCAATAAACCTTGTCAAGAAAGGCAAGGCTAAAGGCTTTTTGTCTGACAGGCAGATAGAGGGTGTGAATACAATCCTTGATATATATAATAAGGTAAAGGATGATAAGGGGCGTTTCAAGGAGAATACTTATATAGAACTACTGTTCTGAAAGCCACCGAAAAGCTGAATACCAGAACTACGATCCATGACAGTGTGGAGGATATTGAGAATGAGACTGTGCGCAAGGCTATCGAGAACGGCGAGAAGGTAAAGGCTTGGTTTGATATGAAGGCTGGTGAAGTTCATCTGTATCTGCCAAACGTAACCGACAAGTATGATGCACAGAAGAGTATAGTGCATGAAGTCGTAGGACACAAGGGAATGAGAAACCTCCTTGGCGAAAGCGGTTATCTTCAATTCAGTTTAGTCATGTGATACCCCAATCGTTTCAACTCCATCGACATGCCCATTAGGTACATCTGATGGAGGGCGGAAACGTATGCCTGGAAAGCCTCAGGAGTGCCAGACTCAAGATGCTGGTGGTAAAGCATGCTGTAGGTGCGCGAGGCACATTCGCCCACGATGCGTGTCATTGTTTCGTGTTCAGAGGAGGAAAGCAGGAGCACATTCTCGCAAACATAATCATCGAGATGGTCGAAGTCGCGCTGGTCGCGCAGATATTTATACAGGTCGCCCACTTTACTGTATAGCTCCCAATCCGTGTCCCAATATTTTGCCACAGCCATGCCCACGAACATCATCCATCCGAGCGACACGGTGGGGTAGGCATTGAATTCCCTCATGCCGTCGGGCAGATAACTTTCGCCGATTTTCTGCCACAGTTCCTCAATATCAGGAGCTTCAGGCAGTCGTTCGTCCACTTTCCCTATAGACAGGAGATATTTGTGAAGGTCGTTGTGGAACAGCTGTTCCAAATCCTTTATGTCGTTCTTGTTGTCCATATTATTTTCGATTTTAATAATTTTCCCCCAAAGGTAATGCTTTATTTTGAAAATAGGAAGGATGAAGCTAAATTATATACTCAATATCTTCTAAGTTGCCTGTATGTAATAGGATAGATATGGTCGAACTTAGGTTCCCATTCAGTTGGCTTTGTCCCTTCGGGCACGATGCGCATGCCATAAAAACGGGTGCCCGTCTTGCGATACGACTCCATCCTGCGGATATACGAATCGTCGGGGTAGGGGATAAGAAAATCCGACACCCACAGGACATCGGCATTGACGTAACGGTTGCCGTTGTTGTCGAGCATCCGAAACATCAGGTTCATCATATTTACGGCACTCGTTCCGCCACCGATAAACGGCAATTCCCCACGCTCAAACTCATACTCATTCTCTTTCAGTCCGATAGACTCATACAGATGTTTTTTTCGCCGCTGCATAAGGTCGATGGCGCGCACGCTTACAGAAAAGTCAATCAGAAAGCAGTCGCGACAGAGCCGTTCTGCCATCTCTTCAAGAAGCGAGAGCATCGACTTCACGATGCGCTGCGGCACACCATACATACTTGCCGACGTGTCCACGCAAACAATCATCGGTCCCTTTCTTGCTGCCGACTGAAAGCTGAGATGACGCGAGGGTTTCGATATGTTCGATTTGTAGCGGAAAGTCTGTAGGCGCCTTCTAACGAATTTATACAAGAACGCATCCTCCAGTTCGTCGTCCATATAAAGAGCTGCTTCAGAGGGGAGCAAGGCGTTGAGGTCGTTGCCGATTGTAATGCCCTCTATGTCGCTCCCCGAGGAATGCTCAATCTTTTGTCCCCTTCCCGAAGTGGCGGTAAGTCTGTCGCTGCCGTTGCTGTCAGCCACGCGCCCCATCTTTTTCACCACCTCCTCAATCTGCGGATAGCGGTCTTGAAGTCTGACGAGAGTGAGGTTGCGCTCAAACTCCGTTTCCGTCCATCTGCCGTCCATCATCTGCCAAGCCTGCACTGCCTTCTCTGGCGCGACCTTCTCCTTTTCAACATATTTATGTGCATTGTCGAGAAGCATGGGGAGAGTTCTTTCCAGATGATTTCCGCTTGATAAAACATGCTTAGCCGATTCCTTACGTTGCTGTTCGTCGGCAGCCTTGCTCCAGTCTGCCACCATCTTCTCCCAATTTTCCATATCCTCAGACTTTCCTTCGCCGAAGCGCCGCTCAAAGAATTCACGGTCGAAACCATTGTCCTTGTGTTTCTCGCCGATTTCAGCAAGAAGCGACTGCCATGCCTGTTGCTCCGTTCGCCTCTGTGTGCTCCATTGCAGAACTTCGCTCATGCGGTTACGCTCAGTCCATTGGCGCTGCGAAAGAAACTGCTTGTAGTGTACGCAGTCGGCAATGAACCGTCCCACGGTGGTAAAGAAAATCTTGCCGCACAAGCGGTCGCCCAATACTGTCGCTTTAGTCTTGGCATCGCTCATCAGTCTGACGAGATACTGCAGCAGAGGATCAGAATATTCCTTCCATGGTTCATCTTCAGCCCATGCCACGCCCCTGCCGGCAATCTCTCCCGTTTCCACAAAAATCTCGAGCATTTTGAGATATCGGGGCAGATTCATTGTCAGACTACTGGAAGTCTGATTCTTCCAATATTCGTGGGCATGCAGAAAATCAGTCATAAAGCTTCTCTATGTCTTGACGGGTGAAAGCAATGTCTTTAAGCAACGATGCGAGATAAAGCTTAATCTCCTTGTGGTCGTCTTCGCTGATAAACATATTCTCCGCCAAATCCTTCTCGATATCAGATATATTGTTGGCAATACTCTCTATCTCCGCAGAGTAGTCCCTTCCGGAGTCGGTAACGTCGGCAAATGGCAGTTGTATGCTGTCGCCTTCGGTAATCGGTTCCACTTCAATCCTTACGCCGTCGATATAAACATACCTGTCGTCCCTTGTGAGAGCCACGGGCCTACTGCCTATTGGGGCAGCCATAGAACCGTCGTAGCTGCGTATAACAACAACCGACGGATTCCGCTTGTCATTATACAACACGCCCTGCTGGGCATCCTTGCCATAGGATGGCAACTGCTGGTAGTCTTGTGCAAAGATGTATGTGTTTTCCGCACTGCAGCCCAATAGCTTATAATAAAACTTGTTGTAAAGCTTCTTGTCGGCATCCCTTTTCAGTTGCCGGCTTGACACCCGCTTCTGTGCCGAAGCCGCACGGTGAAGTCTGATATCTTCCTTCAAATCCTGCTGCATCTTTCCTATAGTCTCCTTCACTTTAGAGAAAAGAGCCCCGACAATAATGCTCCGTATTCCGTCGCGTTCTTCCGGTTCCTGCCACAGACAGTTGTATATAGGGAAAATATCCGACAAGGCAACCTTATTCCTGTCGTGCATAAAAGCCGAGGTGCGCAGAAGCTTTACGATATTCTTCCACCGTCGGTCGCTCACATAGACATCCCTCCGCTCGTTAGTGCCGCTGATAGCCACTGCCCTTATGGAGCGGCGTATCTTGTGGATAATTTCAAGAATGTCGGCCGAAATCTTCACCTCTCCAATCCTTTCCGTCCACTCCTTGTATTCCTCCTCCATAATCTTCTGCGATTCGTCAATATCAGCTTCTGCAGTGTCGTCGGTGGCAAGCAACATTTGGTCGAAGTTGCTTTCTTTCCTTATGTTCTTACATTCCAGTCGGATAATAAAACGGTCCCACAGAGCCTCCAGTCCTTCGCCCTGAGCCGGCAGTTCGTTGCTTGCTGCCACAAGAAGTTTCAGTGGTAGATGCATCTCGATGTTGCCGTTGCGGAAGAGCTTTTCGTTGATAACAGTCAAGAGAGTATTCTGAATAGCCGGTCCTGCTTTCCATATCTCGTCGAGAAAGACTACGTCGGCAGTAGGCAGATAGCCGTCGGTGGAGCGCACATAGGCATCGGAACTCTTCAGCCGGCTGATGCTCACCGGACCGAAAATCTCGTCGGGAGTAGAAAACCTTGACATCAGATATTCAAACGAACGAGCCCCATGGAATGCCTCCTTCAGTCGGCGCGCCACCATCGACTTTGCCACTCCCGGCGGTCCCAACAAGATAATGCTCTCTCCGGCAAGTGCAGCCAGGAGCGATAAGCTTATTTCCGTTTCCTTTTCATATATCCCGCGGTTCATCTCCGCAAGAAGAGACTGTATGCGTTGTTTCATCACATATAATTTTTGTTTTTCTTTTTCTGTTGCTGGCAGTTTGTAGTCTTTTGATAAGCCATTCTTTCATCACCGTTAGCGATATGTATGATGCCGCAATATTTGAAGCCGTTTTTCTCAAGCAGATGCTGCATGATGGTGTTGTCCTTGTGTGTATCAATACGTATGTTGTGTGATATATTAAAGCAATAGTTAAGCATATCTTTGAAAATACCGTGGGCATCCTCACGACTTGTTATTCTGTGGATAACATAATATGGATTATCGTCAAGCCATTGCCCACCGTAAATGTTGCTGTAAGTAGGGTCGGGCCCAGCTTTCATTACAAATGAGCCAACGGCAGTATCGCCATGCATTATAATCCGGCAACTGCCGTTTTGAATATCCCCCATTATGATATCTTCCGAAGGATATCCGTCGTTCCATTGGCTCTGATTGCCGTTTTTGCGCATAATCGCTTTGGCAGAAGCCACGAGTTGCATGATTATTGGCAAATCTGTAGCTTCAGCCAATCGGATAATATTGCTGTTCATCTTGCTTTTATTTCAATAGCGCTTTAACCTCAGTTTCTGTAAGTCCAGTGGCAATAGCTATCGTTCTTATATCTGCACCTATTGCAGCAAGTCGCTTTACTGTTTCTGCTTTTTCTTTTTGTATTCCTTCAGCTCTTCCTTCAGCCAAACCATCTTGTTTAGCACCTTCAAGAACCGATAGAGTATCGCGGTATTTTCTCAGTCCTTCATCGTATTTCATCCTTTCTTTTCTTGAAAGTGAAGCGACATCGGCAATTTGTTCCAATCGTTTGAATACAGAGCTTTTAGCAGCCCATGGTAATCTTGTTAATGTTTCCATATTCTTTAGAACGTAAATCCATTTTTCAAAATCTGTTTTACACTCATCGGCTTCCATTGTGAATAGTGGAAGCTGTATGAACGTCATTCTCATTTTGTCTGAGAAAGTCTCATTGCTTTCTTTGTCTTTCATTTCCACATCTGTTCTGAATTTCTTTTTGAAATCCATCGGGGAGAAATTCAGGAAAGCCACAAGATATACTGCGTCTATTTGGTATTTCCATCCTGCCCCCTTTTCGCCTTGTCTTGCGATGGCTTCGGAAACATAGTAAATGCTTCTGTTCTTGAAATAGGGCTGTGATTTGTTTTGCATTTCCACGATAATATTTTCCTTCTGCTCTGTTTCGCAGTATATGTCGTAGATGAGCGAACGGTCGTCTTCAAAGAGTGCAGGCTGTTCCTTGTCCAAAAACGTAATGTTGGTGATATGCTTCTCTCCAAGGAAAAGGCTGTTCAAGAAATCAATAATCAGCGGCTTGGATATCTCCTGTCCGAATATTCTTTTGAATCCGATGTCTGTGAAAGGGTTGATGAATCTTGCCATAATCTGAATCTTTTGGTGATTTGTTTGCAAAGATAATGCAAATCGAGAGGAGAATGAAATGAATTTATTCATTTCTTATCCCGAGATGCAGCTTATCTTATGCAAAGATAATGTTTTTTGGCAAATTTATCTGATGGAAATAACCAATTTATTTCACTTCCTCGAGCAATCCCGTTTCCGAATCGATAATATACCCGTGAACATTGATGTCTGCCGGCACGAGCGGATGATTCTTTATCACGTCCACCGTGTTCCTTACGGAGTCTTCTGTGTCGTGAAACCCCTCAAGCCAGTGGTCGAGATCGATGCCGCATTTCGCCACGGTGTCGATAACGTCCTGTCGGATGCCTCGCTCCACCATAGCCCTTTTCATCTCCCTGCCGTTCATGTGGCAAGCCCCGCAGTTGGAGTGTGCCACGACCATAATCTCCTCAACGTGCAGTTCATATATAGCCACGAGAATACTTCGCATCGCCGAGTCAAACGGACTGATAACCAGTCCGCCGGCATTCTTTATCAGTTTTGCGTCGCCGTTCTTGATGCCCAGTGCGGCAGGCAGCAGCTCCGTGAGTCTTGTGTCCATACACGATAGGATGGCAAGCTTCTTGTCGGGGTATTTGCTCGTGAGAAATTTCTTATACCCTTTGTTCTCAACAAATTCTTTGTTGTATCTGATAATCTCTTCTATAATCATAATAAAAAATTATTCTTCTGTTTTGTAGAAAGCCTGGCGAACCTCATGGTTATAAAGCTATATGTCAACCATGTTGTTCCGTCTTATCTCCTTAAACTATTGAAGTATGATAGACAGTCTTCTCTTTTCGCTGTCTGTCATAATCAAATATGGTTTTATCTTTTTGCAAAGATAATTGTTTTATTGGTATAAGACAAGCGATATACAATAAATAATGTACTTTGGATTTTTTCTATATATGCCACACGACAGTTCCTGTATGTTCATTTGAAATAAGTTATTTCCAAGTTTGAAATTATTATTTCCAAGTTTGAAATTATTATTTCCAAGTTTGAAATTATTATTTCTAAGTTTGAAATAAAGAATCTTCTGTATGACTTTATGTTTTCAACCTGTTGGGAATATGGAATTTGACCACTGTTGCTGTTTTTATAAGGTATATTTTATGGTGATGGTGACAGTATGGCAAAAGAAAACTAATGGACAAATGAAAAAAATTCCTTACTGAAAAAGAAATGAGGTTAAGTCATTTTCATTTTCAGTAAGGGATTTTGATAATATTAAAAACTGCACTGGCAGTAAATAGTATCTTTTTTAGTATACTCAAACTATCATCTCACCCACACCGTATAATCCTCCTTGCGAGGCTTTGCTTCTGCAGGCTCCTTCAGAGCGTATCCAAGGGCAACATGACCGATGCCCTCGTAGTCACCCTCGATACCCCACTGTTTGAGCATCGCTTTGCCTTCGGCAGACGAGAAAATCTCTTTGGCACGGTGAATCCAGCAGCTGCCCAGTCCAACAGCATGGGCGGCGTTCATCAGATTGCCCATAACGAGAGAACCGTCGTAAAGGTAAGTCGGACGGGTTTTGTCGGCAACGACTATCAATATAACAGGTGCCCCATAGAAAGGGTCAGACGTAGTTCCCATCACCTCGGCATTAAGCTTCGACAAACGGTCGCGCACCGTCTTGTTCGTTACCACAATAATCCTTGGCGACTGCATCCCCATGCCCGTCGGTGCATATTCGCCAGCCTTCACAATCTCGTTGATAAGTTCATCACTCGGCATGCGTTCCGGGTCGAAACCGCGCACGCTCCTTCTTGTTTCAAGAGTCTTCAGTGTCTCGTTCATAATAATATCTCCTATTTGTTTTTGTTCCTGTCGTTGATAATGTCAGCCATATTATCCGAAGCCCAGCCGATAAGGGCGTTTGTTATGGGGATGAGCGACATGCTGCGCTCCGTAAGTCTGTATTCCACTCTTGGCGGAACCTCGGCATACACCTGTCGGCTTACGTATCCGTCGGTTTCCAATGTGCGCAGCGTACTGGTCAGCATCTTCTGCGAGATGTCGGGGATGAGCCTTCGCAGTTCGTTGAAGCGCATCGGTTCCTTTTCGTTTCGGTTTAGCGTATACATCACGAGCAGCGACCATTTGTCGCAAATCCTTGCCAGCACATTGCGTATCGGGCAGTCGGTGAATACCGTTTCCTTTATAGCTTTGGTCATTCTCTAAATGCTTTATAATCAATATTAGGCTACAAAAGTAACCAATAGTGCGGAAAGAAACAAACAAGTCTAAGTTAATGTAGGTTAATCCTTAGCTTATCCATAAATTGTTGCAATGATATTGCGCTGTCCGCCGTAGTTGCGGAATTCACACAGGTATATTCCCTGCCAAGTGCCAAGGTTCAGCCTTCCGTCGGTTATAGGTATAGTTATGCTCACGCCGAAGAGCGAACACTTTGCATGTGCAGGCATATCGTCGGCACCTTCAAGCACATGGTCGTAATAAGGTTCGTTTTCCTTCACGATATGGTTCATAATCTTCTCCATGTCCGCTCTCACGTCAGGGTCAGCATTTTCGTTGATGGAGAGTGCACAAGAAGTGTGTTTAACAAAGAGGTTAAGCATTCCGACTTTAGGCAGAGGGCATGGCAGATTGCTTAGAATCTCGTTGGTAATCAAGTGGCAGCCCCTGCTTTTGGCAGAGAGCTTGAATTCTGTTTGTTGTATCATATTGGCGGATATTCCTTTCTTTAATTATATATTTTCCTTATGCAAAGATAATGCAAATCGAGAGGAGAACGAAATGAATTCATTCATTTCTTATCCCGAGATGCCGCTTATCTTATAAAAAGATAATTTAAGAATCCGATTAAGCGAGTAGAATGATAATTTATAAATACAATAAATCTGCATCGTAATCGTTATAATTGCAAGAATAAAACAATATATAATGATATGCAAGACTTTGCGGCAATAGATTTTGAGACAGCCAACAGTGAGCGCTCGTCAGTATGCTCCGTTGGCGTAGTGATATACAAGAATGGCAAAAAGGTGGACGAATTCTATTCTCTCATAAAGCCAGAGCCGGAGTATTACAACTTCTGGTGCAGCCGGGTGCATGGATTGACAGCCGCCGATACGGAGAATGCTCCTGTCTTTCCCGATGTATGGAAGCAGATAGAGCCGAAGATTAAAGGACTGCCACTGGTTGCCCACAACAAAGCCTTCGACGAGAGTTGCCTGAAAGCCGTTTTCCGTGTATACCAGATGGACTATCCCGACTACGAGTTCCTTTGTACACTCGTCAAGTCGCGCCAGGTATGGCCCGGCGGCCGCCATACTCTCGACATTATTGCTGCCCGCTGCGGCTACGACCTGACCAACCACCATCATGCCCTGGCAGATGCCGAAGCCTGTGCTGCCATAGCTTTGGAGATATTGTAGGCTTATTTGGAAATCTTGCATTTGCTTTTTTCTTACTGTAAGGTTCTGTAATGTAAGGAGTCATACACTCTTTGTTGACTTGCCGTGTGTAATTCATAGGAATATACATTGTTCTATGTATTAGTTAGGATAAATTGTTATATGATAAACTGTCATGGAGTTAATATTGGTTAATTCCGTATGAGAACCCCTGACGGATACAGGCAATAGTTACTCAGAGGTAACTATCTCACTCTTTTGTGCCTTCTTGTATAAGATGATTTGTAGCAGTAACTTTGCAGCGTAAAAACAAAAAAGTTTAACGCATTAATAATACAAAAGCAATGAAAGAAGCAAAGACAATCGTAAAGTTGGAGAATGCTACAGCCGTAGACTTCGGCAAGTTGAATGAATTGGGTGAGTATGTTTTGGAACTCGGTCCAGAGGTGAAAATCCCGGGAAAGGTGTTTGGTGGAGCCTTAGTCGGCGCAACAGGCGGCGAGTTCTCTTTCCAGTCGTTTGCCCCAGGCACGGAAACAGGTTTTCTGCATACCCACAAGAACCACGAGGAACTCTATTTCTTCCTTAGCGGCAAGGGCGAGTATCAGGTAGACGGCAAGGTGTTCCCTGTAGGCGAGGGCAGCGTGGTGAGAGTGGCTCCAGCAGCAAAGCGCTCGGTAAGAAACAACGGTACGGAGCCTTTGATAATGCTCTGCGTGCAGTATCGCGGCAACACGTTTACGGCAGATGATGCTACTGACGGCGTGATACTTAACGAAAAAGTAGAATGGTAATTCGAATTTAGAGTTTAGAGTTAAGAATGTAGAGTTGTCAGCTTCGCCGATTTAGAATTAATGAATTAAGAATTGAAGTTTCGTGGTTATGCAAAAACTCTAAATTCTAAAATTCTAAATCGCAGCGAAGCGAGAATAATTCTACATTCTAAACTCTACATTCTAAATTTAAATTATGCTTCCTTCTTCAGCGGATTAAACAAGTCGAACGAAGCGTCCCAGTCCTTCCAAACCGGTTCGCGTCCCAGTTCGCGCAGCCTCTGGTTTATAACCTTTGCCGTGCGCTCGTCGCTCACGGTAAACTGCTCCAGAGCCTGCGGATAAGTGTGGTAACCGCCCGGATTCACTTTCGATTCAGCCGACATCGTCGTTACACCGAGCGTAGCCATATTGTCGCGTATAAAAGCCGGCTCACGGGTAGAGTAGGAGATGTCCACGTCGTGGTCGAAGATACGCATGGCAAACGTAGCCTGAGCCAGTTCGCGGTCGGTCATGAAGCAGTTAGGTTGGAAGCCCTCGTTCTGTGCTGGGCGCATGCGCGGAAAGTTCACGCTGTATTTCGTTCGCCAGTAATGCTTCTGCAGATACCTCAGATGATAAGCCATCATAACGACATCCGTGCGCCATTCCTTCTCCAAGCCAATCAACACTCCCATACCGATAGAGTGAACGCCAGCCTGTCCCATGCGGTCGAAGCCGTTGCATCGCCAT
>ERZ869991.655-NODE-655-length-11915-cov-5.270063_pt1 | contig 11915 bp, 8 predicted proteins | sample MGYA00520862_ERZ869991 | MGnify/ENA primary metagenome ERZ869991 (study PRJEB32232, sample SAMN07284978) | human gut metagenome | biome: human-associated habitat; material: feces | host: Homo sapiens | place: Tanzania | collected 2014-08-11 ...
TGTATTTCTGTTCCGGTACTTCATCATTCCATGATATTGCCTCGTCATACATACTCTTCTGCAGGGTCAATCCAGCCTGGAGAGTAAACCATTTTGTGAACATTGCCTTACCCTCAATGTTCAGTCCGAAAACTTTTGCACCATAGGCATTGTATCGCTCCTGCACAGTGTTTCCCTGAGCGTCTGGCTTGTCGAGCTGGCGCAGGGCAAACACATTGTTAAGGTCGGTATAGAAGCCCTCAATCAACAAATTCGTTTGTACGCTGCCGAACTTATGATACATGTCGGCTGAAAGGCTGAAACTGTTTGAGCGCTCCTCTTTCAGATTGTCGGCAAGCACCGTTACGAGTCTTTCTCCGCCAACAACGCCCACATGCAGATCCTCGTCGAATGCCTGCGGTGCACGGAAACCTCCAGCGTAGGTCAATCTAAGGTTGATATTCTCTGTAGGATTGTAGCGCAGGTTTACACGCGGACTGAAAATCACATGGTCAATAAGGTTATGCTTATCCAGTCTGCCGCCGAGCAAGAAACTCCACTGCTTGTTTTTCCATTCATTCTGGAAATAGAAGCTACCGATGTTAGTGTTCTGCTTGAAGTTACGGTCGTAACCAAGGATAACATCCTTCAATCCGTCGTAGTTATACTCCGCTCCGAGAGTAAGGTCAGAAGGCATGAAGAGTAGTTTGCTGAAAGAGTGGACATACTGCGAGCCGAACACGTAAGTAATGTCGTGCGTACTGCCATAAGCCTTTTCGGCAGTCTCGATGTCCTCCTCTGTTCCCTCGCCGATACCGCCATAGTAGCTCTTGCGTGCAGTTGTCTGGAAAGAGAAGTAGGCAGAAAGGTGGTTTTTCTCGTTAGGCGTAAACAAATCGTAGGTCAGTCCGCCGCCCTGTATGTTGTGGTCCACCTGTTCAGTTATGTTCGCCTCATGAGCCGGCATACTGAGATTGTTTCCGCCGCGGCGGAACTCCTTGATTGCATGATACTGCAGACTGAGTTTAGAATAAGGACTGAGGCGCAGGTAAGAACTCAGTCCGAACGTTTGGTTCTCCAGTTCCGGCAGCTCCGTATATCCGTCGCCATCATGGTCGTAGCCTTTACGCTTGCGGTTCTGTCCGTAGGCATAAATGCCAGCCTTGTTGTCGCCGGTAACAAGAGATACGTTGCCGCTCGTGATGTTGTCGAACGAGTTTGAACCACCTTGCGACAAGAGTGTGTGGCCGAACGAAGCCGAGTTGCGTGTAGGTTCCTTGGTTATGATGTTAATCGTTCCGCCGATTGCCGATGCTCCGTAGAGTGCGGAGCCTCCACCGCGCACTACCTCTACACGGTCGATCATGTTAGCTGGAATCTGCTCCAGACCATACACACCGTTAAGGGCAGAGAACACAGGGCGCGAGTCAACGAGAATCTGGGAGTAATGACCGTCGAGTCCGTTAATCCTCACCTGTGTAAATCCGCAGTTCTGGCAGTTGTCCTCTGTCCTCACGCCCGGTTGGAAGTTAAGTCCCTGAGCCAGACAGGTGCTCTGCGTAATGTCAAACAACTTTGTGTTTATCACATTCACCAGGTTAGGAGCAAGTCTTCGCTTCGTTTCACTTCTGTTTGCAGACACAACCACCTCATCGAGCGCCACGTCATCTGTTTCCAGTTGGAAGTTCAGTTCCTCTGTATCGTCTTTTCTGACTGTAATCTTTTTCTCTTGAGTTTTGTATCCAAGATACGACACCTCGATAGTGAATGTGCCTTCCGGCAGGTTCTTCAAGAAATAATGTCCCGTATTATCAGTCGTGGTACCAATCGTGGTGCCTTTTAGCCTGATGGTAACATATGGCATATGTTCGCCACTCTTCTTGTCCTTTACATGTCCGTAGACGTTGGCATCGGTAGCCTTAACCACGGTGTTAGCAAAGTCGTCATTCTCTGTCACCTGTGCTGCCAGTGCCGCCTGTGGTGCAAATGATACTGTAAGCACTCCCGCTGCGAGTGCCAACTGCTGAATCTTTGATTTCATTTGTCTTGTTTGTTTTAGATAAAATTTCAAGTTATAGAATGAGCATTTATGCCTCATTCGTATTGCTTTATTTCGTTTTTTTATAAAAATGTATAAACTGTTTGTTGCCGCCACCACATTGAGCGACGACTTCATCTGTACTTCTTTGTTGGAGCTTCCGCTTACTACTACTTCATGTAGGGATCCACCATCCCTTGCCACACGTTTTGTGCTGTCTGCAGGAGCTGTCGTGTCGGTCGGATTAACCGGCTTAATGGCAACTCTTGCTTCAGATAAAAGCGCATGACCGAAGTTGATGAAAAGAGGAAGCGCAACAAGTGCAATCTTCTTTTTTTCCATCATAAATCATTCTGACCAACAGACATAAGCTCACGCTGATGGCCGTCGGCAATTCTACGATTAAAAATAAAAAAACTACAAAGAAGCAAGTGCCGGTGGGGCACGAGTGGAGAGTATATCGCCCTCACGAGTCTTGACAAACGGACAAGACATCATGTAGACGATGTGTGCGGTTGCCATAAATACGGCAATCCTTATAATAGTAGGAGTAACATACGGCAGACTCTGCAACTGGCATAACACGCAGTCGTGACTGAACGAGGTCTGTGCCGTCAGGTGTCCGTCGTGATGGATATGATGAATACAGTCCTGACAAGTGGCAACAACGCTTGCACCCTCCGCCTCCGAATGGTGGTGGAAGCTGACGGCAAGCAGCAGCGGCAGGTATACCAGCAGCAGCAAGCGTGCAAACCTCATTCTCCTTATGTCAAACTTGTTCATCATACAATCTTTTTACTGTCTTATCTTTAAGACAATGCAAAGATACTGCTTTATTTTAATTCTGCAATATATTTAATGTATTTGTAACAATTCATTTTGAAGAAATAACAATAATGATACATATAGAAATAAAAAAAGTACTTTTTATGCTTTTTTTTTCGACTTGGATAAAATTTGAAAACCAAAAATATCAACAAATAAAATAAAACTTGCTTTTTTTTATTAACTTTGCAGAGTTAAGGAACAAATGGTCATATTAATTAAACTGTTAGGAAAACATGAAAATCAACAGAATCATCGTTATGAGTGTTATTGGACTCATGGCATCGGCTGCGGCATTTGCAGGGAATGGCAATATGCCAGACAAAAACGAAGTGAAAGACTTCTGCTCTGTAGTCTCTAAATACGACAATACGAGCGACTGTAGACAGTTCTTGCATTTCGTTACCACGTTGCGTCCAGAACTGAATAATGAGAAAGGACGCAACACTCTCACTAAAATCCATCAGCTTATAAATAAAAAGAATAACGGCGGTGGCGGAATGCCCGGTTTCGATCCTGAGATTATTGAGCAAATTATGCAGTTGCTGAAAGAACTGGGTATTACTGAAGGTAACTTTATGGAGCTGATAGAATACGTGAAGAAGGTTTATCCACTCTACGTGTTTCAGATGCAAAACCGTATCAGTCCAGAGCTCGACCTAAACAATCAATTGGCTGTTGACACTATATTTCAGGCTCCTGTAGACGAGGCTTATTATGGTTTGGCAGACCCGAACAACAAATATGTGGCCGCAGGACTGTCGAAAGAGGAGCTTGCAGAAATGGAGCAGAAAGGAGGAATCGGCAAACGCAACGGTTCTTACGTTTGGGGAATGGGAACATACAAAGACAAGCTCTTCTGGTCTACCAACAACAATTACCTCTGTATGCAGGGCTACGGCAACTTCGTGCAGCCCGGTGTCGGTGACAATACTCCGTATGAAAACAAGTGCTGGGCATGTGAATACGGACAATCGGCTTATGCCAAGGAAGCATACAAAGAGGGCGACGACAACAGCAAATATGCCGACATACGTCCGCCACGCATGTATAGCTACGACACGAAGTCGGGCATTGTAACCGATATTACTCCTTCGATGGAGGAATTTCCAATACTGAAAAACTGTCAGGGACTTCGTTCCTGTGGTGTTCACAACGGAGTGGTATTCTTCGGAGGTCCTGGTCTTTATGCCAGCGACTGGGATTCTAAGGTGTCGGCAGCCTTCGTGGCATACGATGCCGACAACGACCGCATCCTGAGTGCCAACAGTATGGATGATGTAGACGGGTGCAAGGTGGTAAATGTTAGACGTTGGCGAGTAATCAACGGCGTGCTCTATGTTACCGTGGGCATCACTCATCCAACGACGGGAAAGAAGATAGGAGCCTTACTTCGTTGGTATGGCGATAAGAATGACCCGTGGAACTTCCATATCGTGGGACTCTTGGATAATGAGGCTGCCGAACTGGCTTATTTCAACAACCGTATATATATAGGTACATGGGGCACGGTGTCTGCCGTTCATGTAAGTCCCGAACTCCCCGAAGGCGGATTCTCTCCAGTCTCTATCGACAGCGAGATGTGGCCAACGGTGTGGACCAGTGAAGCCGGAGAGCCAACGATAACGCTCGGACGCTCACTGACCTCTGTTGCCGGATTCCACGAGTGGCGCAACCATCTGTATTGGGGAGTGTTCTGTCCTAACTATTATATCCTGTCGAGAGCACAAAGCACTTACGGTTCGCTCACCTCGCCCGATGCCCTTGCCTTTATCCTCGGCAACTACCGCACTCCGTCGTTCTGGCGACTCGACAAAGACAATAACTACGAGCTGCTTTATGGCGACACTGAGAACCCGAAACCAGTATACGACAATGCCGGAAAGATTACGAAATGGGAACTGGAACCTAACGGACTGACTGCAAAATGGGGACGCGGTGGCTTCGGAAACCTCTGGACCATATACATCTGGGCTTTGCAGGAGTATAACAACAATCTTTATATCGGAACGATGGACCTGTCGAACCTTGCCGATGCTGCCGGTTCTAACCTTATCGGAGATAAGGAGTTTGCAATTGTGGCAAATCTTCTTACCGGTCTTAAAGGCAGCGACGAAGGCTTTGAACTCCTGCGTATGACCGATGAAGACGAAGCTCCAAAATATATCACGGAGAATGGCTTCAACAATCCGGAGCAGTTTGGAGTGCGCAACCTTGAGGTAATCGACAACAAGCTGATGCTCGGTTCTGCATCTATGTCGAGTTTGAAGCCAAATGGCGGTTGGCACGTGAACAGCATAACCGACACGACGATTCCTACGTCAATCAACCAGGCAGAAATAAAGAAACCAGGCATCATCATGGAGCGCAATGCCGAATACATCAACCTCGCTACCGTTGGCGGAGAGAAGATAACAGCGGTTGAAGTCTACGATGCCGCCGGCAGTAGGATAACTTCCGCCCGTCCCTATAGTCACGTTGCTTCAATTCAATTGCAAAACGTGAAAGGAATATCCATTGTTAAGATAACATCCGAAAAAGGAGAGTGGGAGGCAAAGATAAAATAAGAGTATAAATGATAAAAAATAAATGGATGGCAAAGGGTATAACAATTCCCTTGCCATCCATTTATTTTTTTTATTTGTATTGTAATTAAATTTACTTCTTCACCACCGGTTCACACGTCAGCTGCACACCGAGTTTCTTGAAAATCTTCTGGTCCACCTCGCTCAGAATCACCGTGGCATGCATCTGGCAGCCGCGGAGCTTAGGCAACTGCTCCAAAGCGAGGCGACAGTTGTTGTCCTGTTCCGAGAGAACAGAGAGGGCAACGAGCACTTCATCCGAGTGAAGACGCGGGTTCTTTCTTCCCAGATATTCCACTTTAGTATGCTGTATCGGTTTGATCATCGACTGCGGAATGAGTTTCACGCTATGGTCGATGCCGGCAAGATGCTTGGTGACGTTGAGCAACAGGGCAGCCGAACAGCCGAGCAGTTCGCTGGAGTTGGCAGATATGATAGTGCCGTCTTCCAGTTCTATAGAAGCCGAAGTATGTCCTGTTTCCTTGAGTCGCTGTTTGGCATAAATGGTAACTTTGCGGTAGTCCGTATTGATCTTAGCCTGCTGGAAGAGCAGCTGAATCTTGCTAATCTCGCTGTCGTTGCAAGCCCCCTGTGCGAGCTTATTTGTGGCGGCATAATAGCGACGTATGATTTCGTCCTTCGATGCCTCGCAGCAAACCTCGTCGTCGCTGATGCAGAAGCCCACCATGTTCACGCCCATGTCGGTAGGCGACTTGTAAGGGTTCGTACCGTATATGCCCTCGAACAAGGCATTAAGAACTGGGAAAATCTCGATGTCGCGGTTATAGTTGATAGCCGTCTTGCCATAAGCCTCCAGATGGAACGGGTCAATCATGTTCACATCGTTCAGGTCGGCAGTAGCCGCCTCGTAGGCAATGTTTACAGGATGCTTCAGCGGAAGGTTCCAAACGGGGAAAGTCTCGAACTTGGCATATCCAGCCCTCACTCCGCGCTTGTTCTCGTTGTATAGCTGGCTCAGGCATACAGCCATCTTGCCGCTGCCCGGTCCAGGTGCGGTAACGATAACCAGCGGTCGCTCCGTTTCCACATAGTCATTCTTTCCGAATCCCTCGTCGGAGGCAATAAGCTGCACGTTGTGCGGATAACCCTCTATGAGATAATGACAATATGTCTTTATGCCCAGACGCTCCAACCGCTGCTTGAAGGCGATGGCAGCCGGCTGACCGTTGTAGTGGGTGATGACCACCGAGCCGACCATGAATCCTCTGCCCTGAAATTCCTCCCTCAGGCGGAGCACATCCTCGTCGTAAGTAATGCCGAGGTCGGCGCGCTTCTTGTTCTTCTCGATGTCTGTGGCACTGATAACGATAACAATTTCAATGCTGTCGCTAATCTTCTGGAACATGCGCAACTTGCTGTCGGGCAGGAATCCCGGCAATACGCGACTTGCATGGTGGTCGTCGAAGAGTTTTCCGCCGAGCTCCAGATAAAGCTTTCCGTCAAACTGTGATATTCTATCTTTGATGTGTTCAGACTGTATCGTCTGATATTTTTCGTTGTCGAAACCTATTTTCATTTCTTTCCTTAGGTAAAAGTGTTTTGCCCTTTGGCTATATTATAAAACTGTTTATTTCTGCAAATTTACATCATTTCGTCCGTAACTGCAAGTCTATTCTTTTTTTTCAGCATTTATTTCTTTTTGACCTCTTCAATTCATATTTTTTCGGCGTTTTATAGAAGCGCCGTCAGCGTTTAGGCGAAACACCCGGAGCGTTTAGGCGAAACGCCGGAAGCGTTTAGGCGAAACACTTGGAGCGTTTAGGCGAAACGCCTGGAGCGTTTTATAGAAACACCTATTTTGTAATTTTCTTGTAGAAAAGTTTATGCAATCGGGGAATGTTTGTATCTTTGCAACTTCAGTCCTCGATAAGCCTCTTGACAATGCTCAAATAATGCGAGGCGTTTTTTATTTATAAACTTTGGTTCTTCTCAAATTTTAGTACATTTATGTAATATATGTCAGAGGAGACATTTATCACTATACGTAAAATGGAGTTCTGGAGTTTGTCTGATGGCATTTTTTATTAATAAGGAAAGACCTTGCACTATAATTTGAGAAGAGCCAAAAAGTTTTTTGGCGTTTTTACCCTCACACCCTCACCAATAGCCCCGAAAGCCACTGTTTATCGGTGTTCCACGGGGTGAGGGTAAGTGTGAGGGGTGGTGAGGGTATCCAATGTGATAACCATGCCAAGACGTTGCTAAAGCCTCATCTCTTTCGGGTTACGATAAACAAAACGGTGGAGCGAGGTGGCTTCCGGCTAATCCAATATGAAGAGATGTTTGTTTAAATTGACAATTTTTCCTTTTTTATTTCTTTTCTAAAAGAAAAATATGTACATTTGCACTCGTTAAAACAAGCACTTAAATAGTGTACATAATCTATCAAGCCTCAATCAATAAACAACTATGGTAAAATATTATGCTATTTTGTTATTTGCAATATTTTCTCTGACATCAAACGCTCAGAGCTTTGATGCAGCAGGAGAGAGGAAGGTCAATGCAATAGATCGGGTAATTCATTTGAACGAAATGCAAAAGGGCATTATAAAGAGGGCATATAAGAGACTTCTTGTGATGCAGGATTCTGCAATGAATAAAGTATCAGACACCGAACGCTCGTTCCAAATTATATATGACGCAAAGCATGACTTCCACAATCTGTTTATGGGAACATTGACAACATCACAGATTGTAGCCTATGTCAAGTCTGTCTATAAACCGGAGGTTAATGCCAAGGCTTCCTACTATTGCTCTTTACTTGCAGATACGGGAAAGTATGACGAGCTGACCGTTAAAGAATACAAGGAAAAAGTATCGGAGTATCTGATGCTTGAGAAAATCGTGTATGTTAGAGACAAATATGACTATGCCAGGCAGAAGAACAATATCAGCCGGTTGAAAGCCTTGCAACCGACATGTCTGAAGGAGGCATTGAACCTTGAGAAACAGAAAGGGCTGAATAAACTTCGTAACGGTAGGATAGCATGGTAAGGTGTAGAATAAATACATGGAATAGAGCCTTTGCTGTGCTGATGCTTCTCTTTTGTTTCATGTCGGCTTTCTCACAGAATTATGTAGACGATGATGCCAAGGAAAGAAAGATGCTTATGATGGCAAGACAATACCGCTACGGAATAGTATTTGATGTAAATACAAAGAAAGCTGCTTCTATTTATATGCATTTGGCTCGTATCGGAAATACTGAAGCAATGACAGAACTTGGCAGCATGTATCTAAACGGTGACGGCGTGGAAAAGAACGGCAGGTATGCTGTGAATCTTTTTAAAAAGGCGGCAGAAGACGGCAATGTAAAGGCGGAGTGTAATCTTGCGTTGGTCTATCTGAAAGGATTGTCAGGCGTAGTTGCACATTACAAGCGCGCATATGAATTGTATAAGGAAGCTGCAGAACAAGGTAGTGCGAATGGAATGTATGGTGTCGGTTACATGCTTTATAGAGGTATTGGCGTTAACCAAAATTATGATGAAGCCTTGAAATATCTGAAGTGTGGAGCAGACAAGAAACATGCAGGTTGTTGCTTCCTCCTTGCTACCCATTATGCCAACGGCTTCAATGAAACTCCGGATTTCTCAAAGGCGGAAAAGTATCTTGACCTTGCTTCTGAATATGGTAGCGACCAGACTGTAGGTTTGGCGGAAACAGGCTATCTCGATTCTCTGAAAACAGCAGCAAAGAGTCCGAGAAAGGTGATGAAGGTTAATTCTAATGTCGCTTATGTACTGAATGATACAGAACGTGAATCTGCATATCTGGAAAGTGTCTTGGGGCGTTGGAGGGGTAAGATGTATACTTACGACTGGTCTGCCACGAAGATACTCCGGACTGATGATGTGGAGTGTAGCTTTGAAACTGAGGGCGACAGTGTTGCTGTATATATTTATCAAGGAGACTCGTTACAGACAATTTATACACCGATACGGCGCAAGAACTTTTATGTTGAAACCAGACAGAAGCCATATCAGCATGGTTTCGGTTGGCTTGTGACTAAAAGTCATTTTATGCAGGATGGCGATAAACTGTATGCAAGCATGAAAAGCTTGTCTACAAAGACGCGAACTCAGAGAAAACCTATTGTATTGGAACTTGAACGAACCGATGATGTTCAATCTGTAGTCAACAGTACTATAACATCCATTGGCTCTGTATATTATGAAGACAAGAAACTTTATGTGGATTTTGATGCTCAAAGACGAGGCCTTGTCAAAATATGGATTTATGCCACAGATGGAAGTCTTGTGAAAGCTCCGCGCAGTTTTGTTGCAGACATTGGAGAGAACTCCAAGGAATTGTCTATCGACTTGTCCCAGGGAATATATGTCGTGGAGTTTTCCGCATCAGAATACAAAATGACAAAGAAAATAGTGGTAAAATAAGTGAATTATGAAAGAGTTGCGATATTTTATTGCTATTTTTGCATTGTTGTTGTGTCCCCTCGCTTCTTTTGCCTGTTGGGATGATGACGACGACTATCTGTATGATGACAGCATCTGGCTTGATGAGGTCATATGTACGCCTGATTGGGATAATGATGACGACAGCGATTTTGATGATGGTTGGTGGAGACGTGATGATAGTGATGACAATTATGATGACGAAAATCAGGATTATGGATGGGATGATGATGAACCCATTGGAAGTTCAAGCGATGATTGGGGAGAACACACAGAAAAGTCAAATGAGGTAAGTCTTTATTTAGGAAATGGTGAGCCTTTACCAAAACAATTGACTCCACAAAATTCAAAAATGAATTGTGTGGCAACAGTATTGGAGTATATAGATTCTTTTCTTAAATCAGATATGTTGTCAACAAATACAGACTATCGAAAGGAAATAGAAAGTATTTACTTTGAAATGACTGGTCTCCAATTAAGTTTGAGTGGCGTGGAACCTGAATATCTTGAAGATCTGTTGATAAATGCAGGATTCTCTTTTACAGCTTTAGAAAATGGAAATGTCTATTTTTGTGAGTTTATATCAGATGCAATAGACAGAAATGACCCTGTTATAGGAACTGTAAATACAAGCGCTGGTCCACATGAAGTTTTGATAACTTCCTATTATGAAGATGGAAATTTTGGCGGATATGATCCTGGTACAGGTAAGTATGTGTATATTCCAAATTATTCTTTAAGTAATGTATATGAAATTTATGGTAGATAAAATAAAATTATTTTTTTTACTCGCAAGTGTGTTTGCTTGTCAGAATTGTTCGTGCCAGACGGTAGTGTCGTCTGAAACCTTAATCGGAAAGGTATGGACATTAAAAGAGCCACGTAATCCTGGGGTAAGCTCAAAACTTTATTTCAGCGGAAAGGAAATAAAGCAGACTGTTGAATGGACATCATTGGGTAAGACTTCGGAAAAGACTAATTGCTATTATTTATCTGATGAATTTCCAAATGTGTTTGATTCATCCAAGGTCGGGAATACAAAGAAAGGAATTTATCTTGTATGGAAAGGGAAGAAAGACTTTGTTTGTATGGAAATACTCAAGGCGACAAGTAATGAGTTGCAGATGATTCGTGTTTTAAAGCCAAACCAACAGGTAATAGGAGGATTGGAACCTGTATTGTTCGTTAGAGAATAGAACATTTTATAGAATTCTTTGTGTGCTGATTTTTTTAATCTGGTTGCCTGGAGGATAGCAGGTGTTATTCATGTATTCCTGCCTTACAAAGTTCGTCAGGTCTACGAAATACTGCTTTTCGAATTCCGCTCCTATATGCTCCTTCCAGGATTGCTCAATCTTAACGTCCATGATATAGTGTGTAGAGAATTATAAATTTCATACAAAAGTACGAATAATTCTTTCCTATTCCAAAAAGGAGAGGTAAAAGCAGCAGTAATTTAAGAAAAAGTTTTTCGTTGATTTTACCCTCACACCCTCACACATCCCCTTTGAAACCCCTGTTTATCGGTGTTCCACGGGGTGAGGGTAAGTGTGAGGGGTGTGAGGGTAAAAACTGTATTTTCCCCTTTTCCTTTGCGTTTTCACGGAAAATCCATAACTTTGCGGAAAATCATAAAAACGAATAATGTAATCGGCAGATTATGGCAGAGAATATAGAGAAAAAGAAGAGATACCCTAAGCGTATACCCTACGGCATGATGAACTTCGTTAATGTAAGGGAGAGAGACTGTTATTATGTCGACAAGACAAGATTTATCGAAAAGATAGAAGACTCCAACATGTTCTTCTTCTTTATCCGTCCGCGTCGTTTCGGCAAGAGTCTCACGATGTCTATGCTCCAGCATTATTACGACGTCAACGATGCCGACAAGTTCGACATGCTCTACAAGGGACTCTACATCGGAGACCATCCTACGCCGGAACACAATAAGTATCTTGTAATATACTTGAACTTTGCAGTTGTAAATGCCGAACTCGACAACTACCGCAAGGCTCTCGATGCACATTGCAATATACAGTTCGACTATTTCTG
>ERZ869991.656-NODE-656-length-11914-cov-7.214328_pt1 | contig 11914 bp, 13 predicted proteins | sample MGYA00520862_ERZ869991 | MGnify/ENA primary metagenome ERZ869991 (study PRJEB32232, sample SAMN07284978) | human gut metagenome | biome: human-associated habitat; material: feces | host: Homo sapiens | place: Tanzania | collected 2014-08-11 ...
TGTGCTCTTCCGATCTCATACTTTTGTCGTATTTTTTTATTTCTGACATCCTCCGATTAAATTATTAAAAATTTGACACTCAAATTAATCAACCATGCGGTCAAAGCATGATTTAGAGCATGATTGAGAGTTTTTCTAAACCAAAAGATTTAGATTAGTCCTTCAATCTTGGAAATATCAATAATCAATCAGTGCATGGATTTAAAAACCCTCTAAAAAGATTAGTATATAAAGTGTAGAGAGCAACATTAAATAAACGCGGGGGAATAAAATAATGAGAGATTTTAACAAAAAATTGAGAGTTGTACTTATAGATGACAATGCTAATCACTTGAGAGGGATAAAAGAATTAATCAACCTTGAAAGCAGCTTTGAAGTAGTAGGGACAACAACAAGTGCAAACTTGGGTATCAATTTAGTAAAAAAATATCACCCTGACGTTGTATTAATGGATATTAACATGCCTGAAAAAGATGGTTTACAAACTATTCAAGCAATCGAAAAACTAAATCTTTCAACAAAAATTATTGCCTTGAGCGGTTATGACGATTCAGATTTAATCTACAGAGCAATGAAATTAGGTGCAAAAGGTTATGTTCTAAAAACAATGGCATCTGTTAAACTTATCAATGCAATTGAAGAAGTTGCGGCAGGTAAAATTTATCTTCCATCAGTGCTTTCTACAAGATTTTTTGAATACTTCCAAACTACAGCAAAAGAAGAATCAAAAAATACAGAAGGCGAAAACTTGCTATCTAGTTTAACTATCAGAGAAAATGAGGTTTTAGAACTTCTAACCGAAGGAATTAACTACAAGAGTATTGCAGGAAAACTAATTATCTCTGAAACTACAGTTAAAACTCACGTAAATAATATTTTCCAAAAATTACAAGTAAATGACAGAACAAACGCTGTATTATACGCAATCAGCCATGGTTTCAAAACTGGCAACAAAACAGCAAAAACACAAGCTATGAGTGCAGTATAATAATCTGACAGATATAGTAAAAGGGTTCTGCTATTTTAGCCGAACCCTTTATTTTTAGAGGTATTATGACTATAGAATTAACAAAAGACCAACTTGAACAACAAATCAGATGTGTATCACATGAAATTAGAAACCATCTTTCAATTTGTGATATGTATTCTCAAATAATTAAAAGAAACCTTGAAAAATCTGGAATAGAAAACTCTTCTATCGAAAACGCCATCAACTGCATACAAAATTCTGTAAAAATTATTGGAGCAAACCTGCTTGATTTAAAATCACTTAACAACTACGCACCAAAAGTTATAGATTTAAAAAACATTGTCGAAAAAAGCGCAGAAATGGGTGAAGCATACGCAACCGAAAAAGATATTGAATTTGAGGTTTATATAAAAAATAGTGCAAATATTGAAATTGATGATTGTAGATTTTTAGCCTGCCTTGTAAATATTATTAAAAACGGAATAGAATCAATTGAAACTCGCGGTAAAATCCAAATTTTGGCAGAAGTAATAGAAAATTTTGCGACAATAAAAATAGGTAACAATGGTAAAACAATTCCAAAAGAAAAGCAAAAAGATATATTCAAACAGGGTTACACCACAAAGAAAAACGGATGTGGCATCGGACTCGCGCTATGCAAAAATTTTTTAGAAAGCCAAAAAGCCACAATTACGTTAGCAAAATCAACCAAAGCAATTACACAATTTGAAATAAAAATACCGATTGTAGTATAAAACACCCAGAAAAATCACTTCCAAGGATAATCTTTTTCAATCTTCCAACCTGCTCGACGGATTTTTTCTACGCAAAAATTACCGTTATTTAAACCCTTACTACACGCTTTTTCAACACTATCATTTGAAGCATCATAACCATAAGGTTGAATACCTCCACCATCTTTTGGAACTCTTGTCAAATAAAACACATCTCTTCCAACTCTATTTGGACCTTCTCCACCATTTATATCTACAATGAGATAGGAAATAGCCACTTGTTCCCCAGTTTTCCCACCCGCGGTGAATATTATATACAAAAATCCATCATGAGTATAGAATGTCGCCCTTTCATTTAGCGAAACAACAATAGTAGATATAGAGGTACCATTAATTGATTTAAAAGGAGCAACCGATTTATAACCACAATCTTTATAAGTTTTGCATAATAAGGAGGTTTTCAAATATGGTGCCCAATATTGCCTGAAATATTCTTCAGCACCCATAGCCTTAGATTCAGATACAGACGGTTCTCCAACTTCATCAAAAGACAATTTATATGCCTGATTTAGAACAGATATTGCCCTTTGCAACTTTGTAACAGTTACATGCTTTTGGTAATTGGTAATCAAATTTGGAATCGTAATAGCTGCAACAATTCCAATTATTCCTAGTGTTATCAAAACTTCCGCTAACGTAAATCCAAACTTTAATTTCATTCAAACCCCCCGTTACATAATTATATATTTATGCGTGTTTTTACACATGTGTACTTATTATTACACATCACTTTCCCATAGTCAAGACTAATGTGTATATTTGATATAGGAGGGATAGCTACAATGAGTGTTAGAGAGGACGTAAAACTTTTACTGGCAAAAGAAGCCGTTACTATGAAATCTATTGCCGAAAAAATGAAGGATAGAACAGGCTACCCTTACAATTTAAAAGTTATCTCTGATAAACTCGCACGCAAAACTCTCAAATATGAAGAATTTAAAATAATCACAGACATTTTAGGCTATGACATTGAACTCATAAAACGCAAAAATTAAGACTCAGCTGCTTTTGTCTTTCCACTAAGTTGACCACAAGCCGCATCAATATCTGCGCCACGCTCAAGTCGCACAGTAACTTTCTTTCCGGAATGCTCCATCAAAGACTTAAATTTCATAATTGAATTATTTGAAGGGCGCTTATAATCATTCTTTTCTGTTGGATTATAAGGAATTAAATTGATATTACATTTAATATCCTTTAAGTATGTTGCAAGCTGTTTTGCAGATTCAACAGTATCATTCAAGTCCTTAATCAAAAGATATTCAATCGTAATTCTTCTGCCAGTCTTTTCAACATAGTATTTTAATGCTTTATGCAGTTCTTCCATAGGATATTTATTTTCAATTTGCATCAACTTCTTACGAGTTTCGTGGTTTGACGCGTGCAACGACAGTGCCAAGGTTGATTGCATATCAAGGTCAGCAAGTTTTCTAATTTGCGGAATAATACCAGAGGTTGAAACAGTCAAACGCCTAGCACCGATTTGAAAACTCTCATTAAATAATTCCATTGCTTTTAAAACATTATCCAAGTTCAACAATGGTTCACCCTGTCCCATAAATACAACATTTGTAACCTTTAATCCGGTATCCCTTTGGATTGTCAAAACTTGTTCAATGATTTCTTTATAAGATAAATTTCTGATAAAACCGCGCTTACCTGTTGCACAAAACGAGCAATTAACAGCACAACCAACTTGAGAACTTACACAAGCAGTTAAATTTGCACGATTATCAAAACGCATCAAAACAGTTTCAACGCAATCCCCATCAGGAGATTCAAGCAAATATTTAATCGTACCATCAGAACTTACCTGTTTAACTTTTATTTTTATATCCGTAACTTTTGCTACAGTTTTTAATTCTTCTCGAAATTTTTTCGATAAATCAGTCATTTCATCAATATCTTTAACTGATTTTAAGTAAATCCAATTGTGAATTTGTCGCGCTCTAAATTTAGTCGCACCAAGTGAATCAGTTATTTTTTCAATCTCTTTTAAATTTAATCCTGATAAAGTTTCCATACCTCAATTATCACATGCTAAAAATATTTAGACAATCTCAAGGAGTTTGGTTTTATAAAAATGTAGAATCTCAGATTTTGCATTAAGTTCAAGCATTTTTATTTCAGATTTTTGTTTCCAGCCCATATATCCGCATAACAAGGGCAAAAATGCAATCGGATTATCCGGAAAATCTCGACAAATTTGCGGTCTTTTCTCATAATCAGGACACTTGTTTTCTCTTGTAACTTTTAGACAATGATAAAAATAATATTTTCCATCAGTTTCACTATTTTGCAAAAATTCCACATACTGGGGAAAAACTTTTTTGACTTCATCTAAATTTTCATAAGGAACAAAAGTTTTTATAAATTGAATAGCAAAATTATCTCCTTGATTAGCTTTTTGTTTTAATTCAACTGGCGAAAATTCACTCACCGCAAATTTACAACAAACCCCACAGCAAGCACAGTGAAAATTTTTACGCAAATTTTTCACTGCCTGTAATTCATTAGGTATTTTTGAAAATTCGCTATCTATAAGTTTCAATACTGACAATTGCCAAAGGTTACCATCAGAGTTTTTTGGATATTTATCAAAAATTTCACCCTCAAGACTTTTTGGTCTGATTTCAACAATCTGAGCCAACAAACTATTTGAATATTCCAGAAATATTTTCCTATAATTTGCGTGCAAATCAGCTAAATGTGAACTCAAATTTTCCATTGACATACCAAACTTAGATATGACGCTCAATCGGGTTTAATAACAAATCAGCAAGTCTATCAGCTCCAACAAAACCTCTTTGAGACATAATTTGAGCCGCTAAAACATTATCATAATCAACAAATCTGTGACGAACCTCAAATGAACCTTGAGAAAAATCAACAATCGCATAACAAGCTTTTGGTTGAGGTGTCATAGGACGTCCAACACTACCTACATTTACAACAGTTTGATTTGTATTTGTTTGATAACCGCAAGGGACATGCGTATGACCGCAAAGAATCAATTTTTCTGTAGTTCCTTGAATAATTTCCTCAACAACATCAATTGGCATCTCCGGCAAAATATCTTCATTATTTGCACGAGGAGAACCATGAACCAATAAAACGGTACAACCTTCAACTTCAAAGCTTAACATTGGAGGGAGTTCTGCCAAATAAGCTCTGTGCGCATCATCCAAAGCCAACACATCGTCAGCAATAGCATTTGCCATAACGGGATATTGTGCCTCTAAAAAATCAATAACCTCTGGACCATATTGCGCAATCATCTTATCTGTATTACCTTGAATTACTGTCCAAGTATTTTGAGACATTACGTAATCGGTAACTTCTTTTGGTTGAGGTCCTGCCAACGCGATATCACCCAAACAAAAAACATGCTCACAATTTTGATTAACTACATCATTCATAACCGCCTCAAGTGCTTGCGCATTAGCGTGTAAGTCAGATAATACCGCAATTCTCATAAATCTTTCCCTCTCTTTTTTATGTGATATAATTATTTTATGATAAAAAGAAGAAAATCGAAAGAAATTTCAATAGGAAATGTAAAAATCGGTAATAATAATCCGATTAGCGTTCAATCTATGTGCAACACTGACACAAGAGATATTGAACAAACTTCACACCAAATCAAAGAATTGGCCAATGCCGGATGTGAACTTGTAAGACTTGCCGTATTAAATAAAGATGCAGCAGAAGCAATCAAAACTTTGGTAAAAATTTCACCTGTGCCATTGATTGCAGATATTCATTTTGACTACCGTTTAGCAATTCAATGTATTAATAACGGAATCTCTGCATTGAGATTAAACCCTGGAAATATCGGCAAACGTGAAAATGTTGAAAAAGTAGTAACTTTAGCCAAGCAACAAAATATTCCAATCAGAATTGGCGTAAACGCCGGCTCTTTAGAAAAAGACTTAAAAGAAAAGGATATTCCGCTTTCTGAAAAAATGGTTGAAAGCGCAATGAAACATATTCAAATCTTGGAAGATTTGGATTTTGATAAAATTAAAATTTCGCTAAAATCATCAGATGTTTTGACAACTATTGAGGCATATCGCCTTATGGCTCAAAAGGTTGACTATCCGCTCCATCTTGGAGTAACAGAAGCCGGAACTTTAAAAAACGGCTTAATCAAATCCTCTGTCGGGCTCGGTACACTCTTAGCCGAAGGTATCGGTGATACAATAAGAGTTTCTTTAACAGAAAATCCGATAGAAGAAGTTTATGCAGGATTTGAAATTTTGAAAAGTTTAAAATTAAGACAACGCGGAGTTAATTTTGTATCTTGCCCAACTTGTGGAAGAACTCAGATTAATCTGATTGAACTTGCCAAAAAAGTCGAAGACAGATTTAAGAACCTCAATGAAAACATTACAATTGCAACCATGGGCTGCGCAGTAAATGGTCCGGGAGAGGCTGCAAATGCCGATTTTGGTATAGCTGGCGGTATAAACGAAGGTTATATATTTAAAAAAGGGGAAATTATTGCCAAAGTTCCGGAAGCTGAACTTTTGGATAAACTTGAAGAAGTTATTACAAAATCATACAAATAATATATGACACTTTTTTGTAAACAAATTATAATATTGTTGCAATGGTTATTAAAAAAAAATATAATTAGGTATAAAAAAGAGGTGACTATGAAAAAATTATTACTGGTTGCAATCGCAGCAGCAATTCCTACAATCGCAAGTGCTGCAGTTTCAGTTGACCAAGCTTCAGCTCCTGCAGTTTTGCAAAACAACGGCTACTCTGAAGAAATGACCAATATGGTAAATATGAGTAAAGCAAGAGCTATGGGGCAAGAATATTACACTAAAGACGAAACAGCTTTCAAAAAACAAAATAAATTTGTAAGATTTTGGAGAAAATTGTATGTATATACAGACCCTGCAGCAGAGGATTATTCATTCTATCATCACAACATTGATGCAGCGCCAAAATACTCTGATTTATAACAAGAAAATTTTAACAATCCTGTTTGGTGCTTTTCTTATTTTGGGAAGCACCTGCAGTTTTGATAAGAGTTATGCCGTAGAATATGGTGCAATAAAGTATAATGACGCATTTATTGATTATTCCAAAATTGATAAAGATGAAACTTTAAAAAAAGCCGATTACTATTTTAATAAAGCACTAACAACTAGGGACGAAAAACAAAAGAAAGATTTTTTATTAAGAGCAAGCGGTGAGTATTTTATACTGACGCAAATTGACCCAAAAGATTTGTACCCAATAGTCCAAATGGCAAGGGTTTATGATTATGAAGACCAAAACAGTTATGCAAAAGCTTACTTTTTTAAAGCTCTGAAAATAGATAAGCTCAATGCCGATACAAACTACTACTTTGGGGAATATTATTATTCTAGGGATGATTATAAAAGAGCATTATATTTTTATAACATAGCTTTTGAAAATGGAAGTAAAGAAAATTTCAATGTGCTAATTAAAATGGCTTTGATGTACGAAAAACTGGGAGACCTGCTAAGAGCCAATCAATATTACAAAAAGGCATATTTAATGAAACCAAACAGCAGTGCACTTCCTGACAAAATTAGAGAACTTGAAGAATTAAAATATAAAAACTCGGGATATTATAGCAAAAGAAGGACAAAATAATGAAAAAAATATACTTAACAATTCTACTTATCGCATTATTTTCAGTCAACTCTTGCGCTCGAGCAGAAGATAATTACCCTACGGTAAACTTTCCGCTTGATATAACAGAACAAGTAAACGCATTTACACCTCTTAACATTGACTCTAAAGAAGTCGTATTCAAAAAAAGTACAACTAAAATAAATTCTATTGACCCTAGTTACAGTGCAAGTTTCTACCCTGGTGGACGCGGAGCAAATAAACTTGTTGTATACACTCCAAATTTTGGTATCCACACAGGGACTAACGAATTTGGAACAGAGGCAATTGTGGAAGATAATATAGTTACCTCATTAAGCGGAGCTGATTCTACTATTCCGAAAAACGTACTTGTAATAAGCGGCCATGGTATTGCTAAAAATTGGATTACCCAAAACATTACAGTCGGTTCTAAAGTGTATGTTGATATATTAAATAGCACATTGACAGTTTACACAACATCAGATAGCTATACGTATGAGGCAAAAGCAAAAATTAAAGAAGCTCAATCTATAATTGATTATTACAAAAGTTCCGTACCGAATTACAACAACCAGCTACCGGAAAGTCATATTCAAACCGCAGAAAATTATTTGAAAATTGCTGATAATGAAAAACAAAACAGCACAATTCTGCGCCAATACACCGAAGAGGCAATTGACGCAGCCAATATGGCAATCAAGACATCTTTGCCATATATTAAAACAGAATTAAAAGGAACATGGATTAGACCAACAGAAACATCTAAAGAACAAATAATAGCTACACTTGATAACATCAAAGCCGAAGGTTTTAACAGCGTATTTTTGGAAACTTATTTTCATGGAAAAACCATTTTTCCTAGCAAAACAATGAACAAATACGGATTTACAGTTCAGAATGAAAAATTTGAAGGCTTTGACCCTCTTGATGTTTGGATAAAAGAAGCTCACAAACGAGATATAAAAGTCCACATTTGGTTTCAATCTTTCTATGTTGGAAACCAACCACCTGAATCCAATCCGTCAAGCATCCTTTCAGTCCGCCCTGATTGGGGAAACAAAATAAAGAAATTTGCATCATCTCCAACGGCAACAAAATCAGTATCAGAGCATAACGGATATTTCATTGACCCTGCGAACCCTGAAGTTCAAGAGTTTTTGCTTGAATTGTTAGACGAAATAATCACAACATACAAACCTGATGGAATAAACCTTGATTATATCAGATATCCTAACGCAACAGCAAACAACGACCAAAATGCTTGGGGATTTACAGAGTATGCAAGAAATGATTTTAAATCTGTTTACGGAGTTGACCCAATAGATTTAACAACAGCAGATGCTAATTGGTATGACTGGAACCAATACCGCAGAAACAACATAACAAATTTTGTAAAAAAAGTTGGGAAATTAGGAAGGGAAAAAAATGTATATATAAGTGCAGTTATTTTCCCTGATTTGGCATCAGCTCTAGCTTCAAAACAGCAAGATTGGCGAACTTGGTCTGCTAACAGTTATATTGACGGTTTCACTCCATTATTTTTGACTTATGACCCTAAAATGCTTGCATCTATGATGAATGATGTTATGCGAATCAAAGCTCCATGCACAGACCTTTATGCCGGACTCTTTGTAACATTTATGGGTGGAGCACCTGAAGATTTAATCAGACAAATTTATCAAACTAGAATAATGAACGCAAATGGTGTAATAATATTTGATTACGCACATACTACTCCGGTATACGCATCAACATTGATGGCTAGCGTGTTTAATGAACAAAAGCCCCAAACACAAACTGTTGCGCAAAAAAAAAAGAAGTGGTGGAAGAAAAAAAACAAGAAAGAAAGCCTTCAACAGGCAGGGTAATAATGTCCACCAACAATAAAGGTTTTTGGGTGTTTACTAAGCAGTAGTTCAGTGTGACATAGACTTAGTTGTTCTATTCCCACCTATCCAGCCTTCTCTCCCTCAAAAGAATATCTCTTTACATCAAACTTTGCTTTTACTATAATTTTAACAGTTAAAGGAAAAAGATAAGGATATAAGATGAGTATTTATTTGTTAGAAGTAGGAACAGAAGAGTTACCATATAAGTTTATTCCACAGGCTATCAGCCAACTAAAAACAGGATTTACAAACTTTTTAAATGATAACAAAGTTAAGTTTTCAGATATCAAAGTGTATGCTACCCCTCGCAGACTTGCGGTAATCGTTGATGGTTTGGAAAATAAAACTGCAGACGAAGAAAAAATCGTAAAAGGTCCAATCAAAACAGTAGCATTTGATGAAAACGGCAATCTAACAAAAGCCGGAGAAGGTTTTGCAAGAAAAAACAATCTGACAAAAAACGATTTATATATTGAAGATAACTATGTTCACGCAAAAATAGTTATCAAAGGAAAATCTATTGCTGAACTTTTAAAAGAAAATGTTCCGACTATATTTATGAAACTTCAAGGTGCTCACTTCATGAGATGGGGCTACAATGAAGAAAAATTCTCTCGTCCAATCAAATGGATTGTTTCTATCTTGGACAACGAAGAAGTTAAAATCAAAATCATAGATAAGGAATCTTCTACATACTCAAGAGGTCACAGATTCGACAAACAAGAAGTTCTAATTACCGACCCTCACAAATACGTTGAAACAATGAAAAATGTTCACGTAATTGTAGATCAGGAAGAAAGAAAACAAATCATTGTAGAAAAAGCAAAAGAGGCAGCAGCTAAACTTGGCGCAACCCCTTACTACACAGATGATTTGTTAGAAGAAGTTACTTTTATCACAGAATACCCTGTACCTGCGGTTTGTGAATTTGACCCAAGATATTTGGATATTCCGGAAGAAGTTACAGTTACAGTTATGGCTGTTCACCAAAGATATTTTGCCCTTTACAAAGATGGCAAACTTATTAACAAATTCATCACTATGACAAACTATATAGGTGACAATTTTGAAAACATTGCAGCTGGTAACGTTAGAGTAATAAAAGCTAGACTTGATGATGCAGTATTCTTCTTTAATGAAGATACCAAAAAACCGTTGGTAGACTATGTTGAAGCCTTAAAAGGTGTAACTTTCCAAAAAGGTATGGGTTCAATGTTTGACAAAACTCAAAGACTTATCAAATTGTCAAACGATATTGCAAAAGACCTAAATGTTGATTCGAAAGATGTTGAAAGAACAGCATTATTATGTAAAGCAGATTTAACAACAAACTTGGTATTTGAATTTACCGAACTTCAAGGCTTTATTGGAGCTGATTATGCAAGAGTTTCAGGTGAAGATGCAAAGGTTGTTCAAGGTATCAAAGAACATTACTTCCCACTAAATGCAGAAAGCGAAACTGCAAAAGGTATCGAAGGACAAATCGTTGGTATCGCAGATAAAATTGATACAGTTTGTGCTGTATTTGCAGCAGGTAAAAAGCCTACAGGTTCATCTGACCCTCTGGGAGTAAGACGTGCAGCACTAGGTGTAATTAGAACGATATTAGATGGCAATTTAAAAATCGATGTTGACAAATACATCAAAGATGCACTAAAAGCTCTACCAATTCAAAGAGATTGCGCTGATGAAATCAATGAATTTTTCGTACAAAGAATGATTATTTTCTTGGCTGATAAGTACAACAAAAATATCCTTGAAGCATGCTCTATGAAAAATCCGCTAACAGACATCGCAGATTACGTAGAAAGAGTAAAAGTTGTGAACGAACTTAATTGTCCACAACTTGTTGAAAACGCAAACAGAGTAATCAGAATATTAAAAGACAATAGCGAAAATTCAATCAATGAAAGTTTCTTCAAAGAACAAGCTGAAAAAGATTTGTATACTGCGATTAAGACAGTTAGTGAAACTAATGATTACAAAACGTACTTGAAAGAATTAGAAACTCTTAACCCTGTTGTTACAAAATTCTTTGATGATGTTCTTGTCATGGATAAAGATGAAAATGTTAAGAAAAATAGACTTTCTTTATTGACATTATTAAAGAAAAAATACGAACATTTAACAGATTTCAGCAAAGTATAGTGCGGATTTCAAGTATTTTGTTAAATTTTGTAAACTTCAATTGTTAAAAAGTCAATTATTTTTTTCAGGATACTTTAAAATAGTACAAGAAGGTAAAAGAAAATAGAGGTAGAAAATGTTCGACCGACTCAAAAACTTAAAACTCGTACAACGATTAAAGGAAACTGTAAGCCCAAGATTACGTTGGTTAGCATTTTCCAATAAAAATAACTTAGATAAAAGCACCACAGATTATTTAGAAACAATTAGCGGTGTGGAAAATCTAAAATCACTTTCTGACGACCTAGAGCTGGAAGCAATGGTCAGAGCCCAACTCAAGCAAGAATTTCCAAACATTGAAAGTATGAAATCTTATGAGTTGTTAGTAGATGCAGTAATGCATAATCTTAGAAAAAAACAGCTTCAAGCCGACGATAATCTCGATATTGAGTAGATTATCACTACAATACAACAAAACAAAAATAATACCCATAAAG
>ERZ869991.657-NODE-657-length-11892-cov-5.092171_pt1 | contig 11892 bp, 7 predicted proteins | sample MGYA00520862_ERZ869991 | MGnify/ENA primary metagenome ERZ869991 (study PRJEB32232, sample SAMN07284978) | human gut metagenome | biome: human-associated habitat; material: feces | host: Homo sapiens | place: Tanzania | collected 2014-08-11 ...
TAGGCGAAACACTCCGAGTGTTTAGGCGAAACGCTCCCGGTGTTTAGGCGAAACGCTCCCGGTAAAGCTATGCCCTACTCCATACGGGATATTTTCTGGTATGCCGAAGGCGACAGTCCGGTGATGCTTTTGAAGAGAGCCCCGAAGCTTGTTCTCGACTTGAAACCTACGCTCTCGGCAATTCCTTCAATAGTCATATTGGCATAATCGGCATTGCCCCCAAGGCGTCGGCATGCCTCCTTTATCCTGTATTCGTTAAGCAGCGAATTGAAGTTGGAGCCATACTCCTGGTTTATAGCCTGAGATACGTAGCGCGGACGACTGTGTACGAGTTCGCTCAACCGCTCTACGTTAAAGCCCAGCTTATATATCTCATCAGAATTCTCCATCACACCGAGCACGGCAGCATAAAGCTCCTTTGCGTCATCGTCCGTCATGCGACTGTTCTGGTATTTCGCCTTTGGGGAAACCTCCAGTGTGGCATTATCGGCTGAAACGACAGCTGCCGCACTCTCCATATCGCGTATTCTTGCTTCAAGTTCAGCGATACGCCGCTCATCGAGCTTCCGTCTTTCCCTCGCCTGCTCCTCCTTGTCGAGCATCTCCACGTAGTTGCGGTAGAGGTGGCGGTTGTTTGAGCGTATCTTCCTGTTGGCGCGGTATATTCTGTAGAGCAGCCCTCCGATTATCGCCATCACCACAAGGGCGCAACAGAACAGGATATTCTGCAGGCGACGCTTTTCCGACAGTTCCTTCACCTGTTCGTTAGCCTTGTTGAGTTCGCGCATAAACTTCACGTTCTTCACCGACGAGAGTTTTCCCTCGCCTTGCAGTTTCTCGTTGCTTCGCAGATATTCCAGTTCCCACTTGTTAGCCAGGGCAGTATTGCCCATCTCCTTGTATATGTCGGAGAGGTCGCGACAAAGTGTGGTAATGAAGTCAATACTGTTGTTCTTGCGGGCTATATCGAGAGCTGTGTTTATGGATGCTATCGCCTTGTCATACTGTTTCGAATCTACATAAATTTTCGTTATCAGTCCTTGTGATGAAAGTAAGCCGCGGTATGCCAAGGGGTTGTCGCCCTCTGTCTTGATGGCTTGTTCGAGAATTGATATTGCCTTTGCATTATTGTTCTGCCTATAGGCTTCATAAGCCGAACACATGAATGAAGCCTGACGAATGTCGCTGTTTTTCTCTCTGGCAACAGCTTTGCGGAAGGCTTTTATTTCTCTTGAAATGTCTGCTGTTTTATTTTTTACTCCAAAGCTCAAGGTTACGAGATTGTCCATGGCGAGAGAAAGAGTCTTGTAGTCTTTCAGCTTTAGCGCCATATTAAAAGACTTGCGGAGCATGTCAAATACACCCGTTCTATCCTTCGAATTGGAGCCATCCTTTGACAATTGCAGTATATTCGCAATGCAGTTATAGATATTGGGCAGTCGCTCGTAGCATTTTGTCCGTTCGGCAAGTTCTTTTGCCTCAAGCAGGTATTCGTATGACTTCTTGTAGTCGTAGCTGAAGGTCATGTAGATGATGCCTAAATTCTGCATCGCCTTTATAATGTCTGGCACGTCCTTCTTTGCATAGTTATTGTCATAGTAGCGGTTTGCCACCATGGAATAATACACCATGCTGCTATCATACTTTGCTTCTTCGATACACTTGTATCCCTTGTTGAGCAAAGTTTTGTTGTCTAAATTTCGAAGTCTGTAGAACTCATCACTCACGTCGTTTGCCGCTGCATGGCAGCCTATAGACACGAGCAAGAGCATTAATGTTGAAAGAAAGAATTTTGCCATAACTGGATGCAAAAATAATAAATACATCAGTTATGGCAAAATCTTATATAAAATTTTTAGCTTGTTATGGTCTACTTCATTACCTTCAAGATGCGGCCGTCGGCTGTGCGGATTATGTTCAGTCCGCGTGCGAGTCCCTCCTGGCGCATGCCGTTTACGGAATATACCGTGGACTTGCCGTCGCGCGAATTGTCTGTTATCCCACTGATACCCGTGCCGCTACCCGGAACAAGCTCCACGCTCTGTCCGTTTACGATTCTACCGTCGGTCTTGTCGATCAGCAGGACTACAATCTCTACGTTGTCGTCTACAAGGATATTGTCGGGAAGCGTGAACGACCGCTCGTCTGTTACCGTCTGCTCCGCCTCTACATCCGTAGGAACAGTGCCGTCGATGCCGTAGAAGTCGCCTACGAAACCGCGCGCAACATCATTGAAATACATCACTTCCGACGGGATATAATCGCCATACTTCTCATATCCGCCCATAACGCCAGCCTGTCCGTTGGCATAGCTGTTATGCTGACGGTAGTTGTTGTCGCCGGGTTTATGCACACGGTTCTCCATGATTACATACGAGAGGGCGAGCTTGTTGCTCTTCTGCGCCTCGCCGAAGTGGAGGGTTGTCGTGGCACTGACCGAGCGTGTCGTCTTGTCGAATGTGGTCTTCAGGTCGATATCCGAGAGTATCTCGCCGTAGTTCAACAATGCCTGTGAGAAACGGATAAAGTCTTTCGGATCGCACTTCTGCCGGCGTGCCACACTGCCTGCAGGGAAGCCCGAACCGATATAGCGCGAGAGATTGCTTATATAGTCGCTCTGCATCGGGTCGCCGGAATGGGCGGCAATGCCGATTATCTTGTCGGAATAGTTGTTTTTTATGGAATCGAGGGCTACGAGACCGCGAACGCACCATCCGCACCATGTGCCGGTGCCTTCCTCACACACCGCCTTCTGCGGATAGCTCGTAACCGTACGGCTGATGCTGTTCTTGTCGCCGTCTGCTTCTACCCATATATTATAAGGTAGCGTTTCGTGTTTTCCTATCGAGAGCTTGTGGTCGAGGGTGAATTTTGCCGGGGCGGCAGCCGATACTGCAGCATCGAAATGCTGGGTTGTGGTCTCGCCGTTTGCCTCCAAGCCCACGGTAAAGCCGCTTACTGTTTCTTCTCCTCTTGTAGATACCGTACCGCTGATTGCAACATCGCCCATATAGTTTATGCCGGCGGGTAAATCAACTGCAATATTCAGTTTATGACTCTCCTCTATAATCACGTCGTCCACGAGAAGACGACTGCAATCCGTGGAGTTGTTTACAAAGGCTATGGTTACCGTCTTTCCCTTATATTGCGCAAGCGAAACTGTATGTTCTGTCCAGTCTGCCTCTTCTTTCGCAACAGAGAACAATGGTGTAGCTACATTAAAGTCTGTCTTTTCCTTTCCTGCCGTCTCGGATACGTACACGGCATATCCGTCGGCATGCTTTGAGTCTGATGCCATTGCCCGCCAGGTGAGTATCGGATTGGAGCCGGAGAGGGTTATGGCTGGCGTTATCATCCAGTCGTCGGAGGTTCCTGCCTGAGCATACCACGAGGTGCTGCATGCTGCATGCTCCGTGGCTGCCTTGTTTGTTGCCACCTGAATCCAAGGGGTACCTACGCTGAAGCCTAACTTCTTCATAGAAGCCGACGGCTCATTCTGGTCGTAGTCATGTAATGTGAAGTTTGCCGGAATTCCGTTTTCGAAATCGCAGCTTAGATAAGTTTGGGCGCTTGCATGAAAAGAAAGAAAGAAAAATGCGCACGCAATCGCCGAACGTGTCATAATGTTATGATTTATAATTAATGTTGTGCAAATATATTGCTTTTTGCCGCAGCAAACAAATTTTCCTTTACTTTTTACATTATTTTACCTTTTTCTTTTATTTACTACCTACATATCAGTATAATTGTATATCTTTGCAGCCGTTTTACTAATCATTTTTAGGTATGAAAACAACTGAGAGAGAAAAGAAGATATACCGCGTAACGCTGATGGGAAGCGTTGTAAACGTGGTTCTGCTCGTATTTAAGTTCGTGGCTGGAATACTGGGTGGTTCTGCTGCAATGATTGCTGATGCAGTACACTCGCTGTCGGATTTCCTTACGGATATCGTTGTTATTGCGTTTGTAAGAATCAGTTCGAAGCCGGAAGACCAAGACCACGACTACGGGCACGGCAAGTATGAGACGCTCGCTACCTCGATTATCGGACTGGCATTGCTCTGTGTCGGCTTTTACATTCTATATAACGGTTGCCACAAGGTATGGGATTTCGCCAACGGAATGCAACTGGAACAGCCGGGAATGGTGGCTCTGGTGGCAGCACTGGTGAGTATCATGCTTAAAGAATGGACCTTCAGATTCACAGCAAAAGTTGGCAAGGAGGTTAAGTCGCAGGCTGTTATCGCCAACGCATGGCACCACCGCAGCGATGCCCTCTCGTCTATCGGCACAGCAATCGGCGTAGGCGGAGCAATTCTCCTGGGAAGCAAATGGGCGGTGCTCGACCCGATAGCAGCAGTAGTGGTAAGCTTCTTTATCATCCGCACTGCCCTCGGACTTATCCGCACGTCGTCCGGCGACTTGCTCGAAAAGAGTCTGCCGGCCGATATGGAGAAGGAGATTGTAAAGATTGCCGAGAGTGAACCTGAGGTGAGCGATGTGCATAATCTCTGCACGCGGCGCATCGGAAGTAATATCGCTATCGAGATGCATCTGAGGATGCCGGGCAACACGACGTTGAAGGTTTCTCATGAGCATGCAACAAACATTGAGCGTATACTGCGAAAACACTTCGGCGAACATACACATATCAGTCTTCACGTGGAACCTGAGAAAAAAAAGAAAACTGAGAAATAAAAGAAAACTGAGAAAATAAAAGAATCCCCTGCATACTATTCAATCAAGAACCGTATGCAGGGGAAATGCTTTTATCACACATAAAATTAGTTAGTGTTGTCATGGGGATTATTAGGTCTGCAATACAACGCAACGTTTTTTAAAAAAAAATCAATCAGCATGGTATAAATATTGCTTTTGTTTATTGAAAAAATCATTTACTACTTCTATTTCTATGTCAGATAATATAAATCCGATATAATTTTTTCTGCCTTTAATTATATTCACTAAAAGGCATCATCTATCTATATAAAAACAAGTCAAAGTACGATTTCATGTCCTTAGCATATTCTTGTCTATGCCTATTGCCGACATTTTGTCGGTGTCTTTTTTACGTCAGCAAAGGTAAGAAACATTTTTGAATCTGAAAGGAATAAAAACTTTAAAATTCGGTGTTTTGTCGCATGAGCAAAAAGAATTGTTGCAAAAGCAAAGATGTTTTATCGATGAAATGGCACTTTTAAGGGATTTGAGACATATCTTTGAAAAATGAGACAGAACTAAAATCCCCCTATACCCTCACACTATCCCTCACACCCCTCACACTATCCCTCACCAACGTTTCTATTTGAATATCATATAGTTACAGCCAAAGTGTGAGGGTGTGAGGGTAAAATCACCGAAAAACATTTTTTATTTTTTCTGTTGATGAAGAAGAACATAATTCAAGTTTCGGATTTATAATCTTCCCCTCCCCCGCCTACCCTTCCAGGGGCGGAGCAGGGGAAGAACGAAATCAGAAACTTCAGACATAATATATTCAGAAAAAGAAAACGGGGACACTCTCTATCAGAATGTCCCCGTCTGTCATCTTATTTATGATGCCATCGATATGGCGCAAAGCCTAAACTTATCGCTTAAGCTTGAATGAATTCTCTAAACTTGTCATCTCGTCAACAAAGAGCTTGTCTACCTTCAAACGCTTCGTTATCTGCGAACAGCTGTGGATAACAGTGGAATGGTCTCTGCCTCCCATAAGTTTTCCGATACGGGATGCCGGCATCTTGGTATATTTCTGGGCAAGATACATCGAAACCTGACGAGCTTCTACATATTCGCGCTTACGGCTACGACCGTTCACGGCTGCTGTTGAAACCTCGAAATGATTGCATACCGTCTCAAGGATATCATCGATTGTAAGCGGATTGTCGTCTATCTTTACTGCACGCTTTATCACTCTCTCGGCAAGACGCATATCGATATTGCTGTTGTAGACTACAGAGTATGCCATCAGTGAATTTATTACTCCCTCAAGGTCTCTCACGCTACCATTGGCTGTCTGCGCAATAAAACGCACTACATTCTCCGGAATGCTCAGTCCGTCGCGCTTTATCTTACACTGCAGTATGTCCATACACAGCTCCACGTTCGGCTTTTCCAGCTCGGCAATGAGTCCGCAACTGAATCGAGTAAGCAGGCGGTCGCTCATTCCCTGTAAGTCTACCGGCGGACGGTCGCTGGCAAGGATTATCCTCTTGCCGTTCATAAACAGGTGGTTGAAGATATGGAAGAAGGTTTCCTGTGTCTTCGTTGCCGAAGCCCATTCCTGAATATCGTCAACTATCAGCATGTCGATTGTCTGGTAGAAGTTGATAAAGTCGTTTACCGTATTGTTCCTCACCGCATTTGTATACTGCACCTGAAAGAGACGGGCACTGATATATAGTATTCGCTTCTGGGGGTACAGCTGTTTCGTGCGTACTCCAATGGCATTTATGAGGTGGGTCTTTCCGCATCCGGAAGGACCGTATACGAACATCGGGTTAAACTGTGTGGTGTTAGGATGCTCGGCAATAGACATTCCGACGGAGCGCGGCAACTTGTTGCTTGCTCCCTCGATATAGTTCGAGAACGTATGATGCGGATTGAGCTGAGACGGTATCTGCTGCGGACGTGCAGCATCAAGAGGCCTCGGCGACTGGTTGTTGCCGGTTCTGCGCACCGGGCGGTCGCTGATGCTTGCCGGAGGATCGGATGTTATGACCTGAGCAAGATTGTTCGTCTTGTCGGTTACCACTCGATACTTCAGTTGTATTCCCGCTCCGAAAGTACGTGTAAGCACCTTTCCCAACAGGTCAATAAAGTTCTCTTCCAAGTATTCGTAGACGAATGGACTTGGAACTTGAACCAATAAAATCTTTGACTCTGTATTAAAGCTCTCAAAGACTATCGGTCTGAACCATGTATTAAACTGTTGCTCTGAGACGTTCTCCTTTATAAGCAGGAGCGTTTTCTCCCATAGAGCATTGGGATTCTCGGCCATATTATATAAATAAAACGATTTTGTCTTTCGACGATTCTTTTTTGGTTTTTCAGTGTTTAATCATGTGGCGAACACATGTCCCTTGAAAAGTGGTTGCAAATTTCGCAAAAAATATTGGAATAAACAAATGAGTGTATGGGTTATTTTGAAACAAATTTGTAAAGTGCTTTAATATTGCACTTTACAAATTTGCTGTCTTTATGTCATTTTCCCGTATCTTATTTGTCTTTCTTTCCAAATACGGAGAAGTGTACATAGCGCTTTGGATGGGCCTTGAGGTCTATCATAAGCGAATCGGCAGACTTCACCGTTGCATTCAGATTGTAATACAGCTGTGGATCACGCATGAGGAGTCCGAGACTGCCCTGATTGTTGTTGAGCTGCTCTGTGAAAGCCTGTACATTGTCGAGTGTGGCGTTCACCTTACTCATTGTGCCGTCCACATCCACCTTGCCCAGTTTTGCAGTAAGGGTTTCGGCATTATCCATAACCTTGCCAGCCTTGCCGAGAAGTCCTGGAACATTACCGTTGAGGGTTGTCAGCAGGGTATTTAGCTGTCGCGAAGATACTGTCAGGTTGCCAGTGATGGTCTCTACGTTGTGAAGAGAATTGGAAAGTGCCGGGTCTGCAAGCAGGGCATTGACATTGGCAAGGATAGAGTCAAGTTTCGGAAGCATCTTCTCAACCACCGGTATAAGGTCTTTTACCTGTCCCATGGCACCGTCGTTGATACCGCCAACTATCGTTTCGCCCGGATTGACTCTTTCGCGCATGTTGTTGGCAAGCAGGAGATTTACCTTTACGTTGCCCATCAAATCGCTGACGATTTCGGCGCTACTGCCTTTCGGTATGCGCATATTCTTGTCGATGTCTGCCTCAACGATGATATCCTTTGCCTCACCATAGTTATAGTCGATGCTGCGAACTACGCCTACCTTATATCCGTCGGCATAGATAGGACACGAGGAAGACAGTCCGCTGATATCTTTAAAGGATATATAATAGCGGTTGTCGGACGTGAAGAGGTTTAATCCCTTTAGAAAGTTCATGCCAAGAAACAGCACAATGATTCCTACGATTGCCACAAGGGCTATTTTCACTTCTTTGGTAAAATATTTCATTTTATGTCTATTTTATGAATTCTTTTCGTATATAAAGTCTGAGCTCTTGCAACAAACTCTCTGTAAAAGACGGTACTTACTTGCGTCGGCGGCTCTCTTTTATTGCTTCGTTTACATTTACTTTCTCTCCGTTCTTGAAGGCAACTACGAAACAACCGGGGAACTGTTCAGCAAGACTCTGTCTCATTTTGTTTATCTCACTGTAATTTGTGGATTCCCCTACCGTATATTTGTACATTCCTCCCTCTTTATACGAGGAAACGCCATTCTGGCCCTTCAGTCTCTTGCTGTTGGATGGCAACACAACGTTGCTTGCGAGAATCTGCACCTTAAACACCGGTTTGCCATCAGAATCAGCTACCTTATTGTCTGTCTTTGCCGTCTGCGACGACTTCGAGGCGTTTTCATTGCGCCCCCTTGCCACTGGCTTTACGGATCTTGTTACGCTCTGTTCACCGGCTGCATTCTCTGTTGTTTTCTTTCTGTCAATGATTTTCTCTGCCTTTTCCTCCCTATCGTCGTTGTCTGTGACTTTGCTCTTTACAGACTGCGGCACTGCCCGTGTACGCTTTTTCGCCCTCGGAGCGACATTGTCTTCCTTGAAATCCTGTGGAACGATAGACGGCACCTTCACCTCCTGACTGCCTTTTGCCTCATAAGGAACAGTAAATCCGGAGAAGTTATCGTTTTTATATTTAGCAAAGGCATTGTATATACCCCTTGCAATATTGTCTACACTCGCCTCGTCGTTGAGCAGTCGCTCTTCGTCTGGCGTAGTGATAAATCCAAGTTCTATAAGACAAGCCGGCATTGATGTTTCGCGAAGCACGAGAAACACGTCCTGTTTCACTCCCTTGTCCGGGCGTGAAGCTATGGAGCACACGTTTTTCTGCACGAGCCGGGCGAGTTCTACGCTCTTAGCCATATTCTTGTCGTGGATAAACTCAAACATTATTGCACTCTCCGGTGAATTCGGATCATACCCCTCATAGCGCTGCTTATAGTCGCTCTCGTATGTAACAACGGCATTTTCGCGCTGCGCCGCACTTAGTTTCTCGTTTGAACGACGCATTCCCATGGTGTACGTTTCAACACCACGGGCTATTCTTCCTGCCGGCAACGCATTGGTGTGTATAGAGATAAAGACATCAGCTTTATTCTTGTTGGCAATATCCGCACGCTTGTGCAACGGGATGAACACGTCAGTCTTTCGGGTATAAATAACATTCACGTCGGGACAGTTTTTCTCAACATACCTTCCGAAAGCAAGTGCCGTTCTCAAATTAATGTCTTTTTCGTTAGAAAAACTTCCCCTTGCACCGGCATCGTGCCCCCCATGTCCGGCATCAATTACGAGCGTAAAAGACTTGGCAGCGAAACTTGTCACCGCCATAATCATAAGCATTACAGCTATTGCTGCAGCTCTAAATATTGAGTTGTTTTCCTTTATCACAGTTGCAAAATTAAGTATAAGTTTCGTTTTGTCATAACATTTTAGGAAAATTGTGCGCATTTAATGGTCTTTTTAGTTATTTATCCAGTGTAACTGAACACCGGCGCCATCAGAATCGGCTCCCATAGGTGGGTTCTTCTTCACAACTTTCACCGTTAGTTTCTCTATTCCCGGCATTGCAGCAATGAGACTTTTTCCTATTCTTCCCGCAACATGCTCTATGAGCTTTGACGGGATAGCCATTTCCTTTTTCACTATACCATAGACTTCAGCATAATTAAGGGTATCCTCCACCCGGTCTGTTTCCGCCGCTGTTGCCAGAGGGTATTGTATTTTCACGCTCACCAAGAAATCTCCGCCTGTGGCTTGCTCTTGCGGCAGCACTCCATGACGCGAATGGAACCGCATATTATCTATAAATATTTCTCCGCTCTCAAGTTTCATTTTTATAACTGCTAAAAAATCAGATAGCGGACATAGGCATTGTTTCACAACACTACCTACATTCGCTAACCGACCGGCTTTCGCCTTAATTTGATTATTATGTTTAAAAATTAATTTCCAAGCTTTCGTTACTATATCCTATCCACAACGAGAGGCTCCACAGTTCTTGCAGATAAGACAGCCCTCCTGATATACAAGAGTCTCTTGTCCGCAAACCGGACATTTCTGTCCCTTTGCCTCCGTTCCGTCGGCGATATATTTCTTCAAAGCTCTCTCCACACCTATTTTCCAGGTGTTGATACTCTGACTGTTCATTTGCAGCGAACCGACGAGCTTAATGACATTTGCCAAAGGCATGCGATAGCGCAAGACTCCGGAGATAAGCTTTGCATAGTTCCAATATTCCGGATTGAACTTCTCCGACAGTCCCTCGACTGTAGTCTTGTAGCCGCGCTTGTTCTCAAACTGGAAGTCATAACGCTTCTTTCCGTTCTCGTCGAGCTTCTTTATAATCTTTCCCTTGGTAATCGTCTTCGGCAGAGAGATTCCCTCTTCATCGTCCTGAAGACCGGTGAATATCTCATAAGGATAACCGTCGAGCAAACCAACGAATGCAACCCACTTTTCCTTGTTGTTCTGGAAACGAACCACGTCGCACTCAAGTTCCTTCGGACGAACCTCCGTTACCTGTGGCGGCTCGCAAACATGCTTGTGCTCAGAAGTCTCCTTCTTCTTGTCTTTCTTCTCTACAGCTATCATCACTCCCGAGCGTGACCCGTCGCGATATACGGTGCAGCCTTTGCAACCAGACTTCCAGGCTTCAACATAGAGTCGGTTGACGAGTTGCTCGTCTACATTATTCGGAAGGTTGATGGTTACGCTGATGCTGTGGTCAACCCACTTCTGTATTGCTCCCTGCATGCGCACCTTCATCAACCAGTCTACATCATTTGCCGTTGCCTTATAGTAAGGTGATTTTGCCACAAGCTCGTCGAGCTCCTCCTGGGTGTAACGCTTCTCCGTGTCGTAGCCGTTGATTTTCATCCATGTAAGGAACTTATGATGGAAGACAATAAATTCCTCGAAGGAGTCGCCCGACTCGTCGACGAAGTCTACATGAACATCGCTGTCGTTAGGATTAACCTTGCGGCGACGCTTGTAAACCGGCATAAAGACAGGCTCGATACCGCTGGTAGTCTGTGTCATCAGACTCGTTGTTCCCGTAGGGGCAATGGTAAGACAGGCAATGTTTCTTCTGCCATACTTCACCATATCCTCATACAGCTGCGGGTCGGCTTCCTTGATACGGTTGATAAACGGATTGTTCTTCTCTCTCTCCGCACTGAAGATTTGGAAGGCACCGCGCTCCTTTGCCATCTCAACAGACGAGCGGTAGGCTGCAAGGGCAAGGGTCTTATGCACGAGCACCGAGAAGTCGGTAGCTTCCTGTGTGCCGTATCTCAGATTCATGGCTGCTATCATATCGCCCTCTGCCGTAATGCCTACACCGGTACGACGTCCCAAGCCGCTCTTGTTCTTTATCTTTTCCCAAAGATGCAATTCTGTATGTTTCACGTCGTCTGTCTGAGGATCACTTTTCACCTTAGCTATTATCTGATCTATCTTCTCAAGCTCCATATCAACAATGTCGTCCATTATTCTCTGAGCTATACGAACATGCTTTTTGAATAGCTCAAAATCAAAATAAGCTTGTGGAGTAAATGGATTTACAACATAAGAATATAGATTTACAGACAACAAACGGCAAGAATCGTATGGACAAAGAGGTATCTCACCACAAGGATTTGTTGAAACCGTACGGAAACCAAGATCAGCATAACAATCCGGTATACTTTCCCTTATTATGGTATCCC
>ERZ869991.658-NODE-658-length-11876-cov-4.650818_pt1 | contig 11876 bp, 11 predicted proteins | sample MGYA00520862_ERZ869991 | MGnify/ENA primary metagenome ERZ869991 (study PRJEB32232, sample SAMN07284978) | human gut metagenome | biome: human-associated habitat; material: feces | host: Homo sapiens | place: Tanzania | collected 2014-08-11 ...
CCTACGAATTCAAAGAAGACATGTCTGACTTTACCGTACAAGAGCAAGCGCCTAAGCCAAACGGCGACAATTTTCAGAATTATCGATATGGCGACTTAGGTAATGCGTCCGGTTATGAAAATCCGGAAGCTGCCCGCTCTAGCGAAGCTTATCGATCTGCCGATAAGAAAACTTAAAAGTTCACAATAAAAAACTTAATCAAATTTTTTTTACAATTAGAGGTTCTGCAGAATGAGCAAAAGCAAACTAGCGTTAGGAAGGCTGTTGACCGCTATGGTCACTCCTTTTACTCCTGCTTTGGAAGTTGACTACAAAAGAGCTGTCGAGTTAGCTCGCCACCTTTTGGCTTCTGGAACCGATACTATAGTAGCGGCTGCCACTACTGGCGAAGCACCTACACTTACGGCTGAAGAAAAATTGCATCTTTTTGAGGTGCTTAAAAATGAATTGGGCAACAGACCGTTAGTATGTGGTACCGGTACAAACAATACTAAAGCGACCATAGATTTTTCGTTAAAAGCCAAAGAACGCGGAGCAGATGCTATCTTGGTGGTAGCCCCTTATTATAACAAACCTCCGCAAGACGCTTTATATGAACATTTTCGGGCTGTTGCCGAAGCTGTTGATTTGCCCATTATCGCATATAATATACCTGGACGTACCGGCATAGAAATAAAACCTTCTACATTAGCTAAAATTGCTTCTATCCCCAATGTTATTGCAGTTAAAGAATCATTACCAAGCTTAGAGCCTGTTAGTGAACTCAGTACTGCGTTAGAAGATACCGACTCGAAACAGGCTGGGAAATATGCTGATTTTGTAGATAAAAGAGCTATGGAAATTTACAGCGGCGATGATTCTGCCATATTGCCGATGATTTCTATCGGCGGTGTGGGAGTTGTCAGTGTCACTTCCCATGTGGCTGGAGCTTTGGTTAAAGAGATGATAGAAGCCTACTTTGCCGGTGATATAGCTAAAGCTAGGCAGTTGCATTTGCGTTTATATCCGCTGTTTACTGGTTTATTCGCTGTAGCCAACCCAATTTTAGCTAAGGCTGCTCTGCGTTTACAGGGATTTGATGTCGGTGGGTTGCGTATGCCTTTACGCCAGGCGTCAGATAGCGAAATAGAACAACTGCGCTGTGTAATGAAAAAAGTTGGAGTTCTGTAATAGTGTATTTATTAAGGTGGAGTTTTTGAGTTAAAAGCTCCGCCTTAATAATTTTTACCATAACGACTTGTATTTTGAAAAAATAGTGCATAAAGTTAAGCTCCAGCTTTAAGCTATTTAGGCTGTTTGCAAGGGGCTGGTGCATTTGGAACTAGAAAAATAGGGGAAATGGTATGCCTGCTGATTTATTATTGATTGAAAACCAGTCAAAGAAGCCGTTTAGGGGACGTTTTTTTGTCCCCGGTGACAAATCGATTGGACAGAGGGCGCTAATTTTTGCCGCTATGGCCGAAGGAGAATCTGTAATAAATGGAGTTTCCAATGCTGCCGACTGCCTTTCCGTGGTAAATGTTCTGCGTCAGCTGGGAGCTTCTATTGAGATAAAAGATAACCGAATTGCAACAGTTACAGGCTGGGGAGCTAAGGGGCCAGCTCAAATTGAGGAGCCTTTAGATTGTGGCAATTCAGGAGCTTGTATGCGGTTTATTTCCGGGCTTTTGGCAGTATCTTCCGGAGTTTATGTTTTAATCGGAGATGAAAGCTTAAGTAAGCGGCCTATGGACAGATTGGCCGCTGTCTTGGAAAAGTTCGGCGCCAAGGTAGAATGCTTAGGAAAAAATAATTGTGCGCCTTTACGTATTACAGGATGTTTCCATAAGGACAATAAGGATTGGGCTCGAGAGCACAGTGCCATAAAAGATAATTGTGTAGAAATAGAAACAAAAAGTGCCAGCGCTCAGTTGAAAACGGCTGCTTTGTTAGCAGCTCTCTCTATGGGAAATTTGAAGCTTACATTGACGGAGCCCTTAAAGAGTCGCGATCATAGTGAAATTATGTTGAGAAAGTTAGGCTTCAAAGTTAAAGAACAAAATTTGCCTGATGGTCAACATAAAATTATCTTTACCGCCAATGGCAATAGAATAAAGGGATTCCAATACAATGTTTACGGAGACCCATCATCGGCTGCGTTTTTAATTGCTTTGGCTGTGATGAAGCCTCATTCACATATTGTGATTGATCACTTGGTAATAAATCCCACTAGAGTAGGATTTTTTAATATCCTTAAACGCATGAATGCGAAGATTTGTGCAAGATTTTCTAATTATAATTATGGTGAAATGGTGGGCGGTATTACGGTAGATTATTCCCACCTTAAGGGAGTCGACGTTCGTCCTAAAGACATTCCTTTGTGTATAGACGAGATTCCGCTTTTGGCTGTAATTGCTTCTAAAGCTTACGGCGTCACCAGAGTGAGAGGCGCTTATCAGCTGCGCCAAAAAGAGTCAGATCGTATAAGCATGACTTTGCGAGAGTTAGAAAAACTCGGAGTGAAATCGAAAGAATACGAAGACGGATTTGACATTATTGGTTTGAGTCCCGAGGACGAAAACAAGTCTTCTACCGATAAAGAAACTGAAAGCAGTGAGCCTGTTATTTTAGATGCTCACGGTGATCATCGCTTAGCTATGAGCTTGGGGGTTGCCGCTTGTATTTATAAACGGCCTATAAAAATAATAGGAGCTCAATGTTGTGCTGTTTCTTTCCCTAGTTTTTGGAATATACTCAGGACAGTGTCTGCTTTTAAAGAGGCAGCTCCTCAGGAACTTGCCTAGAAAATGCAATTAACCAATGCAAATGCAGGTAAAGTAAGTTTGCTAGATTGGCTTGGTACTTTTGAAGAAAAATGTCCTAAGCTTTCTTGGTTGGGATTGGGATCTGCTTGGCAAGAGCTTGTCTTACAAAACAAGTGCCCTCTTTCGGTAAAATTTACCGAGCAAAGGTTTGTGGAACTGGGATGTAATTCTAAAACGCACTTGGCTGTCTTGTTTGGCAGCCCACTTAGCCATAGTTTGTCTCCGGCTTTGCACAATTTTTTCAATTTGGGCACGCCAAGCCAGTTCTGTTTATATTTACCTACGCAAGTAGAAAGCGAAAGTGCGTTTAGGCAAATTTTGCAAAGTTGGCAAGCTCTTCCAGTAATTGGGGCTAATGTAACCAGTCCATTCAAAGAATGTGCTTTTCGTTATTTATTGGAACATGGACATTTAAGCCAAGAAGCTCTTGCTATTCAAGCTGTAAATACAATTTATAGTTTAAATGGAAAAATGTATGGCGACAATACTGATTGGAGTGGATGGCTGGCTTCTTGGCGCCATTATATAAAAGAAGAGCTTGCTGGACGTCAGGTCGTGGTTTTTGGCGCTGGGGGAGCGGCTCGAGCTATAGTTTACGCTCTAATTAGAGCAAAAGTTGCAAGTATTACTATAGTAAATTCTCCTCGGCGTGGACAAAAATTGGTTGCTGATTTTAATGATTGGCAGCAAAAGCACAATTCCAATCAAGCTTTTATTCCCATACAAAATTGCCCTGCTTGGTTAAAGTCCGGTGAGCCGGGTTATGTATATATCCAAGCTACCGTGCTCGGAAGTTCCGCTTTTCCCAATTCCACTCCTTACAATTGGTCATGCTCATCAGCATTATTGAAAACAAATACTTGTATTTTCAACAATGCTGATAATAATAAAGCTTGGACAACACCCTTAGCTTGTGATTTAATTTATAATCCAGCTCAAACAGAATTTCTACGCTTGGCTAAAAAGAGTGGCGCTAAAACTATGAATGGTTTGGGAATGCTTATTTGTCAGGCTTACCGAGCTAGGGCTAAGTTTTTCGCTCTACAGCCCTCAGAAACAGAAGAAGAGCGCTTACTTGACAGCTTCAGCGATATATATTCTCGGCATGGCGGTCAAGCAGCTTTAGATTTATCTTAAATCAATATATTGGTCGCGCAATTTATTTAAAATTCGCTGACGCGTTCTTAAAAGCTCAGCTATTCGCTTAGCTGTTTCCAAAGGCGTATAGTTTGTAGTATCTATACGTATTTTTATGCGTTCGTACAAATATTGCCTTTCTTTAAGCAACTGATCTACGCGCTCGCCGACATTAGTATTTTGTAACAAAGGGCGTTTCTCATTGCGCTCTAAACGCTCTACTAGACAGTCTCTTTGGGTATATAAGCAAATAAGCAAACCAGATTTTTGGAAAGCTTCAAGGTTGGCTGGATTTATTAAAGAGCCGCCACCGGTAGCCACTACGCGATTACTGGACTGGGCTAATTCGGCGCAGAGTTCTTCTTCTCGATCTCTAAACCACTGTTCACCACGCTCTTTAAAAAGATTAGAGACGCTGCTGCCATGGCGCTTTTCCAGCTCTTGATCCATATCTATAAATTTTCGCCCCATAACTCTGGCCAGTTCACGTCCTATAGTGCTTTTGCCAGTACCCATGAAGCCCACAAGATAAATATTATGCTTAGCCATACCGCAGCCGCTTTTCTCCTTTGTCTTTGAAGCTCCCTGCTGAAAAAGGCTGTCAATGCGGTAATACAGAATTGCAACAGAGTACAATTTCGATTTTTATTTGGTAACAATCGAAGAAATTCTTTAAAATGGTTGTTTTTTGCCTATGTTAGATAAAATTATAGATACTAAAGTAAATTATCATTTGGGGGAAAGCAATTTAAGACAAGTTTTGCAACCTATTTTGCAAACAAGCCAAGGCCGAGCTTTAGTTGTTGTTGATAAACAGGTTTGGCTTAAGCAAAAAAAATATATACAGCAGGCTTTTGCCGATTCTCAAGCCTATTTTTATGAGTTTTGTGGCGGAGAAACACATAAAAATTTATATGAAGTGCAAAAAATTTATCAGGTTGCTTTAGAGGCTAAAGCTGATAGGAGCACACCTATTATAGCCATTGGAGGCGGAGTTACCGGAGATATGACTGGCTTTGTTGCCGCTACATTTATGCGCGGCCTGCCTTTTGTTCAAGTGCCGACTTCACTTTTAGCTATGGTTGATTCTTCTGTAGGTGGTAAAAATGGATTCGATCTTCCGGAAGGCAAAAATTTAATAGGTACGTTTTATAATCCTCAGCTAATTGTGGCTGATACGAATTTTTTGCAAACACTGCCTGAAAAAGAATGGACTAACGGATTTGCAGAAATAATAAAGACAGCTTTATTAAATACCGAGTCATTATTAGAAAAAATTGAAGCTTTTTGTGCTCAACACCTTAATTATGGAAATGATCATAATAATGATTTTAGTTTAAGTCAAAAAATTATCACAATTTATAAAAATAGAGAATTTCTTAATTACCTCATAGAATCTTCTGTTAAAACAAAAATTTCACTTATATCATCTGATCCTTTCGATCTTGGAAAAGAAAGATATAAATTAAATTTAGGTCATACTTTTGCTCATAGCTTAGAAGTCTCTTCCGGTTATGATCTGGCTCATGGACAGGCTGTAGCCATTGGAATTATCTATGCTCTTCTTCTTGCTGACAGTTTAAAAATTTTAGAGGAACCGATTATAGCAAGAATGAAAAGGCTAATCTGTTTTTGGGGATTACCTGCGGCTATTCCTCAGGGACTGAAGTGGGAAGTTTTCGCTAAAAATTTAAGCTCTGATAAAAAACGCAAATGCGGACGCAATGTCTTTATTCTGCCTTTATCAGAAGGCAAGGTTATTCAGAGTACAGAGGTGGATTTGTCCCACATAAAGAGAGTTTTCGACAGCTTGTCTGTGGCCTAGCTTGCGAGGTTGAGAGGAAATTAACTGTGGCGAAGTTGCGTGTATTTGTATTGAACGGCCCAAACATGAATTTGTTGGGCACTAGAGAGCCCGGCATTTACGGGAATATGTCCTATGATCAGCTTATAGAACAAATATCTTTTTGGACATCTGAATTGGATATTGAACTTGGTTACGCTCAAACTAACTCAGAGGGCGGTATTATCGACTATATCCATGCTTCTTACGGCCAGTTCGATTTTGTAGTGCTCAATCCGGGAGCTTTCACGCATACTTCATATGCCTTGCGAGATGCTATTGTGAGTGTTGGACTTCCAGTTATTGAAGTCCATTTAAGCAATATTTACGCCAGAGAAGAATGGCGAGCTAAGTCCATAATTTCTCCAGTTTGTGTTGGCACTATTTCTGGTTTGGGCGTTTATGGCTATCGTTTGGCTTTGGAAGCGGGCAAGCATTTTCTCAGTTCTGCTTCTTCAGATAATAGTGCTAATTCAACAGTTGATAATAGGACAAGTGTTGCTACACCCCCTTCCGCTCCAAGCACTCCCGTTTTATCACTATCTTCTGCTCCTACAGCTAGACAAGCTCAAACGCGTACATCTGCCGCTCCTTCCATAGTTTCAGTGCCCGTAGATAATGTCGATCAGGGAGATCTGGCGAATTTATTCGTACCTACCCATAAATACGAAGTGACTAACGAAGGTGGAAATTTAGGCGGCAACGTCGGCATAAATGAAATACAAGGATTCCCTGAGGAAGGCTCGGTGAGCGTCTTTGCCGGCAACGATTCCGATGAAAACGAGGATTTGTCTCCTGAAGAGAGAGCAAAGCTTAAAGAGTGGATGGGAGAAGATTACAATGAGCCTTCTCCTGAAGATTATCGTCTCGGTGGAGGAATCGCTAGGACCAGCGATGATATTCCCGCTTCAACTTCGTCTAGCTCTTATTCAAGCTCTGAATATCCCTCTGTGTCCACAGCGGCCAACCAGTTTGTGGCCAGTCAGCAGAGTGTTGGAAAGACTGTCACCCCTCTGAGCCAATCTCAGGCCTCTGCCACCAAGCGTTTGACTATTCCTATAAAAATCAAGAAATAGTGCTTATTCGAAACTTTTAGTGCATGTTTTGGGGCCCAAATTAGGAAGGTGAAGAAATAGCTTTCGCTGAATTGGCCGCCTAGTCTTCAAGGATGAAATTATCGCCCGTACGCCGTATCGGCCGCATTTAGAGCTGCTATCTTTCCGGTGGGCGGTGCTTTTGGGCCCAATATAGGAGGAAATTGTGAAGATTAGCTATCTGTCGTTAGTCTTGGCCGCTGCCTTTTGCTTAGGAAATGCTCTTCCCGGCAACGCTGAGCCTGACAGTTCCGTGAGTTGCTCTAATGATGCCAAAGTATTGGCCGAGGCGGCTCCTAAAAAGAGCACACCTTCCGCTACCAAGGTAAACAATCCTAAAGAGCCGTCCACTTCTTATCCTGTTTCCGCCATAAAAATGGGTGGTAAAATTCAACCCGGCGATGATTTGCAAATTGTTTTCAGCGTAGCTGGCCCGCCTGACGAGATTTTGCCAATGCGTGCTAAGAGCAAAGCACCCGATGATGATTATATACATTTTATTTATCGCAATCGTTTTACCATCAATATAAATAAAGCCAATGTTGTCCAGAGCATTATGGTTTTCGGTAACAACGTAGAGCTAGTAGGCGTTCCTTTTAAGATTGGTCAGAAAACTGCTGATGTTTTGGATAAATGGAAAAAACCAGAGCGTGAAGTTAGTAATATGTATATTTATTACTACCGCGGTGTTTATATTATCTGGGATAAGGATGCGCCTGGCAAAATTGATAGAATTTACCTCACTTTGCCTGGCAAGGTGAATGAAGATAGTAAGGGCAGCGCTGTAGGTTAGTTTCGGCTATTAAAGTGCTTGCATATATGATTTTCAGGATTGGCTGCAGTTGAAGTTATTTGGGCTGCAGCCAATTTTTCGGTACTAGAGACAGTTAGGAATATTTTCTTTTGAACAACAGTGTTGGTTTTTTGAATATTAATAAGCCTCCGGGTATGAGTTCACACAATGTAGTTGCTTTTGTGCGCCATTTATTGCCTCGCGGCTTAAAAGTTGGTCATTTAGGCACTCTTGATCCAGGAGCATGTGGAGTTTTGCCTGTGGCCGTCGGCTGGGCAACCCGCACTATTCAGTATTTTCCTCCCAATCGTAAAGCTTATCGAGCAGAAGTTACTTTGGGTATAGAAACTGACACCTTGGATGCTCACGGACAAATTACCAGACACTCTGCTATTCCCGAATTGCAAATAGATAAAGTGGAGGAGCTGTGCCGTTCTTTTGAAGGTGAACAATTGCAAGTACCGCCGCAAATTAGTGCTTTGCATGTAGATGGCCAACGAGCCTATATGCTTTCGCGCAGCGGTTGTGATTTTGAACTACCTCCACGTCCAGTCACTTTACATAAAGTCCAACTATGTCGCCTTGAAAAAGACAAGATTTTACTCGATATAGAGTGTAGCGCCGGAACTTACATCCGCTCTTTAGCCAGAGATTTCGGTAAAGCTCTGGGGGCTTGTGCACATTTGTCTTTTTTATTGCGTACTCAAAGTGGTATTTTCAAATTGAAAGACGCATACACTATCGAAGATTTGCGTGCTCGTGGCATAGGCGCTTGTTTGTGGCCTGTGGACAAAGTGCTAAAGTCTTCTTTGGGGCGTTTTTGTAAAATCAAGGGACAACTTTTTCAAGGCGGACAAGAATTTTCGGAAATTTACGATGAGCAAGGTGAATCTATCGACACCAACTCATTAAACCTTGGCGACAATTTTGTGGTATATAATTTTTACAACAATGAATTTATAGGTGTTGGTGTTGTAGCAGAAAGCAACACTGACAGCAGTAAGTCTCTCCGTTTAGAGCGTTTGTATTTGAAAGGAGTTTAGTGCAGTGTCTATTGTCTTTTGGGGGCTCTGCCCGCATCCTCCGCTTTTAATTCCCGGCATCGCAGATTCTGCTAAAGAAAAAGCTGCGACCACAATAGCTTCGTTTAAGCAATGGGCTCTCCAGTTGAAAGAGCAAAAACCGGATCGTTTAATTATAATGTCTCCTCACGCACCAGCTGCTTCTGCAGCCGTGCCGATCTTTTCTGTGGCCTCTTTAAGTGGCTCCATGCAAAGGTTTGGATGTCCGGAAGTTTCTTTAAATGTAGATTGTGATACCGATTTTATTGAGCGTTTATCCGCCCTTTGTCGCGAAGAAGATTTCCCTCTCTTAACGGTTAATGATGATTTAATAAAACAGCACCGCTTGGAAATAAATCTCGATCACGGTACTCTGATTCCGTTGTACTTTTTGCAAGAAGCAGGTCTTGATGTACCTATAGTTCTACTCGGTTATGGCCCCAGTTATACCGAATTGTATATTCAATTAGGCAAGATTATAAAAAAAGTGGCAGAGGAAGAAACAGATAAAAAAACAGCAATTATCGCTTCTGGCGATCTTTCCCATCGTCTTTCGGAATCTGGCCCTTACGGTTTTAGTCCTTACGGCTTTAAATTTGATGAGTCTATCAATAAAGTTTTGGATAGTGCAGAGGTCGAGTCTTTACTTAACTTCAGCAATGAAGAAGTAAACGAAGCGGCTCAGTGTGGTCTCTATGCTATTGCTATGCTTTTGGGTAGTCTCGAAAAAGACGAAATTTGTGGTAAGCGTTTCTCTTATGAAGCTCCCTACGGAGTAGGATATTCTGTTGTTGGCTATTTGCCTAAAAATGTTGCCTTTGTCGATAATAAAGGCCTGTCTGATAGCACATCTAATAGCACTAAGGAAGTTGGTAGCGAAGATAAAACGACCACAGAGAAAGATGTGGCCAGTGTTAAAATTACTTCACCGTTGAATTTTATGGGCCGCAAACAAGCTGGCGCTGCCAAAGTAGAATTTTCTGATTCGACAAGTGGAAAAGGCGCCAAAACTGTGCTTGATCCGCGTTTGGAATTGGCTCGTCGCAGTGTTGAAAGTTATGTGCTTAACGGTGAACGTTTATCCTTAAAAGAAGGCGAGTATCCTAATTTACAAGATCCTGCGGCTGTCTTTGTTACTTTGAAAGAACATGGACAATTGAGAGGATGTATAGGTAGTTTAATGCCTATAGAGACCAGTCAGGCTGGAGAAATCGTGCGCAACGCTATTTTGGCTTGCAGTCAAGATCCCCGCTTCCCTGCTGTTTCCGCTGAAGAATTGCCTCAATTGCAATATCAAGTATATGTCTTGGGAGAGCCTGTAAAAATTAGAGGGCCTCAGGAATTAGATCCCAAACGTTATGGTGTTATAGTGCGTAAAGATGGGCGCAGCGGGGTATTATTGCCCAATTTGGAAGGCATAGACAGTATTGATATGCAATTGCGCATTGCTTGCCAAAAAGGTGGTATACTTCCAGAGGAGAAGCCGGAGCTTTATCGCTTTACGGCTACAACCTATAGCGAATAAGATAAGCTTCCTCTTAGGGGGCTGCCTATACTTCGCTTATTTTTGCGGAAAAAAAGTAAATGTCTAAACAAGCTGACAAAAATTCCCAAACAACTTTGGAAGTTGGTAGGGAATGCGAGACGGAAGAAAAGAGTTCTCCAGAGGGATCAGATCTAAAACCTGATCCTGACAGTTCATCTGAGCAGAAGTCGGAGTCTGAGCCAGTGGCTGTTGCCAAAACTTCTTCAGGTGAAGCGTTGCCTACGCCTGCTTATTTGGTCACTCCTTTAAATTGGCATGGCGATCTGGACTGCTCAGCTAAAGTTGGCTCCGGAGCTATATTTGCCGAGCCACCAACAAGTGGAAAAACTCCTCAGTCTACAAATAACAATAAAGCTTGGCAAATACCTGTTGCTATAGCTTGTATTGTTTTGGGTATAATGGTCGGCCTTCAATATAGAGCCCATTCGGCTAGTACTCCCATTCAGGTAGACGATCGTCGCAAAATGTTAGAATTGGTGCGAACTTTAGAAGCTGAGCGCAACAGAATGTCAGCTGAAATTAGTGATTTGCGTTCTCGTATTTCCGACATGGAGACAGCCTCTAATAAGATAGGTGTAGTAGGCAAACAAATCCAAGAACAGCTAAACAATTCGCGCATTGAAGCCGGCCTCACCGGTATGAAAGGGCCTGGAATTATAGTTGTGCTCAGTGATTCGCCGCGCACTCCGCCAATTAATACCGATCCTTACTTTTACATTGTGCATGATGTAGATTTAAGTGCTCTAGTTAATGAGCTTTGGTCGGCCGGCGCTGAGGCTGTCTCAGTTAACGAACAACGTATTGTCACCAGATCTTCTATACGTTGTGTTGGGCCTACAGTTTTGGTTAATGGTGTGCGCATTGCTGCTCCTTATACCGTGAAGGGAATCGGCCCGAGCGATTTGGAAACAGCTTTGCGTATGCCTGGAGGTTTTTTGGATAGTATGGCTGCTTTGATAGGTAATGGGGGGCAAGTTACTATCAATAGAGCCGATGAAGTTACCATTATGCCATATGAGGGCAGTATCGCTTTCCGCTATAGCCAGTCTTTTGATAAAGATCAAGATAAAGAATAGTTTTAGCTGAAGCGAGCGTTATTGTTTTGTGGGTGGGCAAAAGATATGGGGAAATCCGTCTTTTAGTCAGGTAGTTAGGAGAAGCGTACAAACTTATGCTCCTGGTTATTGTAGGGTTGTTGGTAGGCTTACTTATAGGCTGGGTGTTGCCTTTTCAAATACCGGTTAGTGCTGCCAAATATGTGTCTGTGGCCTTTTTAGCCGGTTTAGATTCCATAGTTGGCGGTACCAGATCCGGTTTAGAAAATAAATTTAATTTTAGTGTTTTTGTAAGTGGTTTTATCGTCAATTTGCTTTTGGCTGCCGGCCTTACTTGGGTGGGAGATGCCTTAGGTGTAGAGATATATCAAGCTGCTATAGTAACTTTCGGTATGCGTATTTTTGTCAATTTAGGATACATACGCCGTGATTTACTTAAGCAAAAATCGGAACCTTCCGTGATAGAAAGCGTGATTTCTCCCATAAAATAGTTATAACTGTATTTTAGTATACAAGTTACAACTATATTGAAAAGTACAATTT
>ERZ869991.667-NODE-667-length-11827-cov-11.107915_pt1 | contig 11827 bp, 5 predicted proteins | sample MGYA00520862_ERZ869991 | MGnify/ENA primary metagenome ERZ869991 (study PRJEB32232, sample SAMN07284978) | human gut metagenome | biome: human-associated habitat; material: feces | host: Homo sapiens | place: Tanzania | collected 2014-08-11 ...
AACAATGTGAATGCGATGATAGCACATACCACGATGATCCAGAATGCGCCTCTTACTCCCTGAAAGCCCTCAGACTTTTTAGCTGGGGCTGCTTGTTTTGTAGTTGCCATAATTTTACTTTTTAAATTATTAGTTAATAAATTTATTTATTGTTTCTTTTTTATATGCTTTCTGTTACCTTTTGGTGTTGTTGACACTTTCAGGTTATCGTTCTTGGTCAATCTTTTGGCAAAGATAATAATTTAATAAGAACTACGAACCTAATTAAGAAGTTTTAACGAGATATTTCTTATATTTGGTCAAAATATCTCGTTAATTTTTACTTTTTTCGTCTTTTATCCTTTTCTCGCCAAATTTTTACCCTTAAAGCATTCCGATATAAAAAGCCTCTTTTGGGGAGGCTCTTTTTTACTTGAGTTTGCTCAGGGCTTCTTTGATTCTGCGGATTGCTTCCTTGATGTTCTCGTCGCTTGTTGCGTAGCTCATTCTGAAGCAATCTGGATCACCGAAGGCATCACCACCTACAGTTGCTACATGTGCTTCCTCCAAGAGGTACATGGCGAAGTCTGTAGAATTGTTGATGGTCTTGTCTCCATTGCTCTTGCCAAAGTAAGAGTTACATTTTGGGAAGAGATAGAAGGCTCCTTGAGGAATGTTGACTTCCAAGCCAGGAACTTCCTTGGCGAGCTTGACAATCAGGTCTCTGCGGCGCTCGAATGCCTGACGCATTTCTTCTACTGCACTCTGGTCGAGTGTGTAGGCTGCTTCTGCTGCTTTCTGGCTAACGGAGCATGTGCCGCTTGTATATTGTCCCTGCAATTTGTTGCAGCCCTTGATAATCCACTCAGGACCTGCCAGGAAACCGATTCTCCATCCTGTCATAGCGTATGCTTTTGATACACCGTTTGCGATGATGACCTGCTCCTTGAGACCTGGTTCCTGGGCAATGCTGTGATGCTTACCGATGTAGTTGATGTGCTCGTAGATTTCATCTGCAAGTACGAATACATCTGGATGCTTTCTGAGGACATCAGCTAATGCTGCTAACTCTTCCTTAGAATAGACGCTACCTGTTGGGTTGCTTGGTGAGCAGAGGATAAGCATCTTGGTCTTAGGAGTGATTGCTGCCTCCAATTGCTCTGGAGTCATCTTGAAGTCCTGGTCGAAACCTGCGTTGACTATGACTGGTACACCACCAGCCAACTTTGCCATCTGTGGGTAACTTACCCAATATGGTGCAGGGATAATCACTTCATCGCCTGGGTTGACAAGTGCGAGGATTACGTTGCAGATACCCTGCTTGCCACCTGTGCCTACGATTACTTCATTGACGGTATAGTCGAGTCCGTTCTCATTTTTGAGTTTGGCAACAATCGCTTTTCGCAAATCAGGATAGCCAGGAACTGGTGAATATCTGGAGAAGTTATCATCAATAGCTTTCTTTGCTGCCTCTTTGATATTCTCCGGAGTGTTGAAGTCTGGTTCTCCTACGCTCATGTTGATTACATCAATTCCTTGAGCTTTCATTTCACTACTCTTCTGTGACATCGCCAGCGTTGCTGATGGTGCCAATCTGTTTAGACGATCAGATAATTGTGCCATAATTCAATTTATATTAATATTTTGCCTGCAAAATTAATCATTTTATTTCTTTTAGAGAAGAAAAAGTGTCATTAATTCTATTTTCGTAATGAAATAATAACATCTTTTTTCTTTTTTCTCTCTTTTTAAAGGTGCAAGGTATGACCCATCCTGTCTCTTTTGGTCTTGAGATAGCGCTCGTTGTATTTGTTTGGTACTACTTCGATAGGTATATTTTCTACAATTTCCAGACCATAAGCTTCCAGGCCAACTCGCTTGACAGGGTTGTTGGTGAGCAAACGCATCTTGTGGACTCCCAGCTGTCGTAACATCTGTGCTCCGCATCCGTAGTCGCGCTCATCTGGTTTGAAACCGAGATGTGTGTTGGCATCCACGGTGTCATAGCCTTCTTCCTGCAACTTGTATGCAGCAATCTTATTCATCAGGCCGATGCCTCTGCCTTCCTGTTGCATGTATATGACTACACCTTTTCCTTCTTTTTCTATCATCTCCATTGCTCTGTGCAACTGCTGTCCGCAGTCGCAGCGCATGCTTCCCAAGATGTCGCCTGTAGCACATGAAGAATGAACACGTACCAGGATAGGTTCCTCTTCTTTCCATTCGCCCTTGATGAGAGCCATGTGCTCCAGTCCGTTGCTCGCCTGACGGAAAGGAATCAGTCGGAAATGACCATATTCTGTAGGCATGTCAACTTCTTCACCCACTTCGATGAGTGATTCCTTCTTCAGTCGGTAGGTAATCATGTCTTTGATAGAGATGACCTTCAACCCCCATTCCTTGGCAAACTCAAGGAGTTCTGGAAGGCGAGCCATCGTTCCGTCCTCGTTCATGATTTCCATGAGAGCACCTGCAGGGTAGAGACCTGCCATTCTACAAAGGTCGATAGCTGCCTCGGTATGACCACTGCGGCGGAGTACGCCATTGTCTTGTGCATAGAGGGGGTTGATGTGGCCCGGACGTCCGAATGTCTGAGCTGTGGAGTTTGGATCTGCCAATGCCTTGATGGTCTCAGCTCTGTCGTGTGCAGAAACACCTGTGGTGCATCCTTCCAGTTTGTCAATAGTTACCGTAAAAGGAGTGCCCAACATAGAGGTATTATCAGATACCTGGTGAGGAAGGTCCAATTCATCACATCTGCTGATGGTGATAGGAGCGCAAAGTACGCCTCTTGCGTGTTTGAGCATGAAGTTTACCTTCTCTGCATCTATCTTCTCTGCTGCAATAATGAGATCGCCTTCGTTTTCGCGGTCTTCATCATCTACAACAATTACGAATTTTCCTTCTTTGAAGTCTTTTACAGCATCTTCAATGTTGTTTAATCTTAAATCTGCCATTTTGATACTTTATTTTATAGTTACATTTTGATTATTACGTGTTTGTATATCTTTTATTCTGCCGAGGATATCTGTGTTTGTCTGAGAGATGATACGCAGGTCTCTGTACAGACGCATTCTGAATCTCCACATTCGCAGGTATAATACGATGCCGAATGGTACGATGATTGCCGCAACGATATTCAGCCATTTTCTTTCGAATGGTCGTGTATGTGCCTTGGTGGCCAGAATCGGATATTTGTTCAAATCGTGCAGAATGAACTTGTTCTTTGTATTTGTCAGGTCTTCTATCACGTTTTCCAATTCCTCGTTGATGCGTTCTATCTCGTGGTCTGGCTGATATCTGAAGAATACATTGATGAAATTAGGCAGTCTTTTGAGGTGCTGCACCTTATTATATATATATACATCTTCTGTAATCTTTGCCAGTTTCTCTGCATCTGTCGTGTAATCCGGGTTGTTGATGATGACTTCCTTGCCGAAAATGTGGCGTTTCAGTCGGATGCCCAACAGTTTTGCAAAGAATTCCTTATAGGCATCGATATTGAACACGGCAGAGTCGTTGGTAGCTTTCCAGGTGACGAAGATAGCCAATGGAATCATGACCGCTGATGCCAATCCCTTACCAAACCAGATGGCCCACATTCCGCTTCTTGCCATTCGGTATCCGGAATTGTCCAGAATGAAGTAGATGATGAAGATCAGCACGGATATCACGACAGGGAAACCGAGTCCTCCTTTTCGGATGATGGCACCGAGTGGTGCACCGATGAAGAAGAATATCAGGCACGACAGGGCAAGCATGAACTTGCTGATGGCCTCGATTTTGTGTAATCTGATAATCTGATCTGCATCACCAGTCATCATGCTCTTGAAATCCAGGTCGCTCGATGCTTGACGGATATCCGACAGCGCGCTATTGATAACTCTGACCTTCTGATCTTGCGGGAGTCTGTTGAATAGGGTATCTATCTCATATCCCTTTGCATCTGCCTTCTTGATGGCATTGGCAGAGTCTGCTTTGCTGACAGATGGGATTCGGTAATATCTGACAGATGCATCAGCCAGATAGCTTCTTCCTACAGAGTCATATCTGGCATTCAGCGAGTCGATGGTATGATAGATCTGTTCCAAACTCTTGCCCTTGGCGTTATTGGATAGCGATGCTGCGTCTGTCATATTGAAGTCTGCATCGAAATCCAGAACAATTCTTTTGCTGATAAACGACTCTCTTCGGTATGGAACGGAAGCACTGTTTGCCATTTCGCTGCTTTGCATGTTCTCAAACCATTCGCCGCTCCAGAGAGTAAGCAGGAGGTGCTTCTTCTCGGCAGTACTCTGGAGCATGGCAGAGTCGGCAAGAATGATGGCAGCATCTTCATAGCTGTCTGTCATTCGGTAGATCATTACTCCATAGAGTTTACCTGTTTTGATATCTTTCTTCTGCACATACAGGTTGCAGTTTGGAATACCATCATAGAAAATGCCTTCCGGGATTTCCAGTTCCGGACTCTTCTGCTTCATGGAGATGAGGAGCTGGGTAAGTTTCATGTTGGAACTTGGACCAATATTATTTTGGAAGTAGAAGGAACCAAACATGATGATGATGGTGATGATAATCAGAGATCGGAAGGATTGCATCAGGGAAATACCCGCAGCCTTGATGGCTGTGAGCTCTGAACTTTCACCGAGATTACCAAATGTGATCAGTGAGGAGAGAAGAATGGCGAGCGGTAATGCTTGGGGAACAAGCATTAATCCCATATACCAGAAGAATTGAGCCATCACTTCCATGGTCAGTCCTTTTCCGATGAGTTCGTCAATGTATCTCCACAAGAATTGCATCATCAGCACAAACTGGCAGATGAAGAATGTTCCTATGAAGAGCAAGCCAAACTGTTTGGCGATAAATATGTCTAATTTCTTAATTCGAAGCATTTTATTTATGTCTATTGAACAAGTCGGTATATTCCGTTTATTCATTTTCAGTCTGCAAAGGTAACACAAAAAAATAGAATATCCTTCATTTTTGCAGATTTTATATATTTATTAAGGTGTAAAATAGGCTGCAAATAGGGGAAAAATAAAAAAATGCACTTTTTTCGAAAAAAAATGCAGAAAAATTTGTTCAATTCAAAATAATGTATTACCTTTGCACCCGCAATCGAGAAAACGTTTTGCTGTGATGGCGGGATAGCTCAGCTGGTTAGAGCGTCGGATTCATAATCCGGAGGTCGTGGGTTCGGGTCCCACCCCCGCTACAAAAGGAACACTAACTGAAAGGTTAGTGTTTTTTTTATGCTCCAAACTTTCCTTTTCTTATCCACATGGTTTGATAAAGTTATCCACATCTTTGTCCTTATTGTTGATAACTTGTGTATATTCTTGAATATCAGTTGTTTCTAATGATACTTTTATGTGTTGATATCTTTTGTGGACTAATTATACATCCTCCTAATAGTAAGATTTATTAAAAAATGAGTATTCTTGTTTGAAGTTTCGAAAAATATTCGTATTTTTGTCACGTTTTTATGTTCCTGCTTTTATAAAATGCCTTTTGAGGGCAAACGGGCAATATGATTATTTTAATTTTCGATGTATATGAAGCGTTTTAATTCCAGACTTTCTCATCTTATAATATTCGTGTTATTCGGAATTGTTGGGTCTTTACTCACAGTAGGTTGTGTGAAGCATCCAAAGAAATTTGTAATCGGAGTATCCCAATGCTCTGAGGATATCTGGCGCGATAAACTCAACGATGAATTGAAGATGGGAGAATACCTCAATGATTCGATTATTGTGAAACTCGCTTCTTCGAATGATGATAACGTCATGCAGAACAAGCAGGTCAACCAGTTTGTGGATGAGGGTGTTGATTTGCTGATTATTTCTCCTAATCAGTTGAGTGCCATTTCTAAGGCTGTAGAGCGTGCATACGACAAGGGAATCCCTGTGATTTTGTATGATCGTATGTCGAATACCCAGAAATATACGGCTTTTATTGGTTGCGACAATTATAAGATAGGTCATTCCATGGGACAATATATAGCCCAGCAGTTGCAGGGTAAGGGACGTGTTGTTGAGATTCGCGGATTGGAAGGTTCATCACCTGCTTTGGAGCGTCATCGCGGTTTTATGGATGCCATTCATTCTTATCCTGATATTCAAGTCGTTGCTTCTGAGGGAGGTGACTGGAAAGAGGAGAGTGGTATTCGTGCAATGAAGAAAATACTGAAAAAGACGCAGGATTTTGATTTCGTCTTTGCTCATAACGACCGCTTGGCTTGGGGGGCATACGTGGCTGCTAAGCAGATGGGCGTAAACCGCAATTATAAATATACCGGTGTGGATGGTATGGCAACCGAGGGTGGGGGCCTGGAACTTGTGCGTGATGGAGTGTTTGATGCTTCCTATCTTTATCCTACTAAGGGCGATGAGGTTATTGCCTTAGCAATGAAGATATTAAAGCATCAACCTTACAAACGCGATAATTTCTTGAGTACTTCCATCATCACCAAGGCTAATGCAGAGCTTACTTTGATGGAAGCAAGGGATGCTGAGCGACAGGCACGGAATCTGAAAACTTTGCACAAGCAAGTCGATCAGTATCTTGCTGATTATAATTCTCAGCAAGTCATGCTGATAGGCTTATGTCTGTTCCTTTTTATCTGTATTGCTGGTGCAGCGCTGATATTCAGAGGTTATGTTGTTAAAGTAAAGTTGAACGAAAAACTGGCAAATACGAACGATGAACTGAAAAGGGTTAATGGCGAATTGGGACAGAAAAATGATGAACTAAAGCGCTTGAATGATGAAGTTATGGAATTAACTAATTCCCGCTTGGTATTCTTTACCAACATCAGTCATGAACTTCGCACGCCGCTTACGCTGATAGCGGATCCTGTGGAGATGCTTTTGGAGGATAATAGTATCAAGGGGAAAGCAAGAGATTTGCTGAAGATGGTGCAGCGTAATGCCTTGGCACTTCAGCAGTTAGTAGGAAGTATTCTTGATTTCCGCAAGATTCAGAATGGAAAGATGGATTTGGAACTTTATCGTTTTGACCTTGTAAAGGCGTTGACGCTTTGGACAAGTGATTTCCTGCTGGCAGCTGAACGTAAGCATATCATGCTTCATCTGGATGTAGAAGAATTTAAGAGACAGGGAAAGATAGTGGCTGATAAAGAGAAAATTGCTCGTGTAGTATTCAATCTCTTAAGCAATGCTTTGAAATATACTCCTGTTGGAGGCGATATTTTTGTATCTTTAAAAATGGTTGATCCTCATCAGGTTAAAGGCTTATCTGCCGAGACCATCAATTCTTATAAGGATTTCCTCCGTATTGATGTGCGTGATACGGGCAAGGGAATCTCTAACGAAGAAGCAGAAAAGGTATTTGAACGTTTCTTCCAAGCCAAAGGTGCTGCCAGTGGAACGGGTATCGGATTGGCACTTGTCAAGTCGTTCGTGGAGTTGCATCATGGCAAGGCTTGGGTGGAGAGTGAAACCGATAAGGGTAGCGATTTTATCGTTGTAATTCCTTGTAAGCAGATGGCTGATTCTATAGTTATCCACAATGATGATGAAACTGTGGATAACTCTGAAAGCAGTTCATTATCAGCAGGTAAGGAGATGATAAATGAATCTGATCTGCAGTATATCGACGATGGAAATAAACAGAGTGGAAAACTCCAGAAGTTGTTGGATGAACAAGGAACCAAGCCTTCATTATTGGTGATTGATGATAATAATGATATCCGGCAATATCTACGCACGCTTTTGCAGGATGAGTCTTATGTCTTTGAGGCTTCTGATGGTAAGGAAGGTTTGGAAATCGCCCGGAAGGAAGTTCCTGATTTGGTAATCTGTGATGTCATGATGCCAGTGATGAATGGTTTGGAATTTACAAGGCAGTTGAAGACCCAGACCATCACTTCTCATATTCCTGTCATTGTGCTCACTGCTAAAAATCTGGATGAGCATCGTGCCCAAGGTTATGAGTATGGTGCTGATTCTTACATTACCAAACCATTCCATGGCAAGGTTCTTTTGTCCCGTATAGAAAATCTTCTCAAGCAGCGAAGATTGCTGAAGAGTCATTTTGAGAATATTTTCAGTCAGACTTCTCAAACAGCAAAACAGGAAGTAGCTATGAACCAGTTGGAAGATAGAGACAAGCAGTTCCTCAATCAGCTTCATGCTATTATCCAGAAGAATCTTTCTGACAGTGAGTTTGGCGTAGAGGATATTGGTAAAGGAATCGGCTTGAGTCGTGTGCAGCTCTATCGCAAGGTGAAAGCGATGACGGGTTCTTCTGTCGTAGATTTGCTTCGAAAGGCTCGTCTTGCCAAGGCTAAACGACTACTTGAAAGCCGTAGTATGAGTGTTTCAGAGGTTGCCTATGAAGTCGGTTTTTCTGCACCTTCTTACTTTACGAAGTGCTTTAAGGAAGAATATGGTATGTTGCCAGGAGAAGTAGGGAATAACTAAAGTCTTTATTCCCAATCCTCAAACTCCAGTTCCAGTTCCCGGTATTCTGGTCCTTGGCTGCTATTTTCCCTGTCCTCTATCCTTGCTTCTTCTGAAGTGGCATTGCTTACAGATAAGCCGAGAAGGCGGATAGGGCGGCTGGCGGAGTAATCCACTTGTTGGAGCAATCGCTTGGCAAGTGGGAGTATTTCTCCTTTTTTCTTCAGGATTTTCTCTTGTGAAATGCTGCGGGTAATCTGGGTGAAGTCGGAAAACTTCACCTTTAAAGTTAATGTCCTACCCTCAAACCCACTCTTGGAAATCCGCTCCTGGAGTTCAAGTACTGAATGATAGAGTTCTATGATGACTGCCGTTTTTTTATAGATATCTTCCAGAAAAGTCTGTTCGCATCCCACAGACTTCCTCACTCTGCTTGTGATAACAGGTCTGTTGTCTATCCCACGGGCAAAGTCATAGAAGATATGACCGGCTTTTCCGAACACTTCAACCAGATGTTCCTCGGATACTTTCCGTAGGTCTGCTCCGTTGAAGATACCCATGAAGTGCATCTTTTGCAAGGTTTTCTTGCCCACGCCCCAGAAATCCTCTACAGGAAGCTGGGCGATGAAATCGAGTGCCTTGTCGGGATGAATGGTGCAGATACCATCAGGTTTACGGTAATCAGAAGCCACTTTGGCGAGAAACTTGCAGTAGCTGATGCCAGCCGAGGCGGTGAGTCCGGTTGCTTCCTTGATACTGGTTTTGATTTCTTTGGCGATATCCACCGCCAGTTCTATCCCTTTCTTGTTCTGTGTTACATCAAGAAAGGCTTCATCTATGGAGATGGGTTCGATGAGATCGGTATATTCCTGGAATATCTGATGTATCTGATGGGATATTTTAGCGTAATAATCATGCCGGCAGGGCACGATGATGAGATTAGGGCAGCGCAGCTTGGCTTGAGCGATGGATTGCGCCGAGTGAACGCCATACTTCCTTGCCTCATAGCTGGCTGTAGAAACCACACCACGTGGACCGTCGAAGCCTACCGCTACCGGTTTGCCCCGAAGTTCCGGATTGTCTCTTTGCTCTACAGCCGCAAAGAAGGCATCCATGTCGATATGTATGATCTTGCGTTCTTCCATCGTCTTGTTGTAATCCGACTTATCTCAATCTGATGCAAAGATACTGTTTTATTCTTTTTTGAAACAAATCTTTTAGAAAATTTTGCTTATTAGATGCTTCAGGTGCTTCTTTTGCTGATAAAAAACGTTCATTGGCTATTAATTTTGTTGCAATGAACGGAAAGTTATATCAGATGAAAGGATATTTTAAGTATGTGTTTAGACCTTTATATAATTTTGCAGCAGAAATCAAAACAATAACGCTAACAATTAAAACATTAAGGTTATGAATACCTATTCTATGAGAAAGTCAGCAGCCATGGTGCTTGCGCTTTCATTACTTCATGTCTCTTCAGTTTTAGCACAAGACGACAATACCAACTCTAAGGAGGAAGGTAATCGTAATGTGATGTTGAATGCAGCCAGTGCGAATGGTCCTCGTGAGATTCAGATTGGTCTTCCATCAGCTGATGTCAATGTGTTGGAAAATGGTTTGCCTGTTACTTATGCAACCAATCCTCATTCTGTAAATACTATCTGGCGTGGCGATGCAAGCTTGAGTCATCAGGGTTTGCTCAAGATTGCTGAGACTGCCATTACAACTGGTAATATTGGTTATGCCGTAAACTCTTTCACCCAGAAGGGTCAGAAAGGTTTCAATGGTACTCTGAATTATAAGAGCAATCACTTCGGATTGCAGGAATTCTCCTTGAATCTGAATGGTGATTTGGGTAAAGACTGGTACTATAGCTTTAATATGTATCAGGATTTCGACCCAGGAACCTTCAAGATTAAGTCAACTCCTTATCAGGATCGTACTCAGATTTACAAGGCGCTCCTTACAAAGAAGTATAACGGCAACCATGGCGAGTTCACAGCCATGTATAAGTATGCCAACAGTCACAACGTGTATAACTACGCTACTCAGAGTGCTCCATTCATTTATGTAGGCGATGGAAGCGTGAAGGAATATGGAAAGTTCAAGCTCGGAACTACTTCTTATCTTCCTATCGATAATGAGATGACCTATCGCAATATGAGAACTGGCGAATTGGAGCAGACTACGCTCTATGATGCCTGCTTAAACAAGGCGAGCGAGGTGACTTTGATGAACAACTATCGTTTTGATAATGGCTTGAACTGGAAGGCTACTTTGAAGTACGACCATTCTCGCGGTGCGATGGTTTATCAGACTCCGATGTCTATCATCGATTTGAAGAGTGCAAGTCAGGGTACATATAACTATCAGTACCGTGATATTAATGGTCAGGAAAAGGCTTACGATGGACAGTATGTGCAGACCCGTATGTCTTGTTTGAATGCTGGTAAGATAGATGAGGTACTCTTTACCTCTGAACTCTCCAAGAAATTCAGAACTTCCACTTTCCGCCTCGGTGTGAATGAGTGGTTCTATCATATTGACTACTGTTCAAATACTACCATGTATGACCAGAGTGTTCCTGCTGATGGTAGTTATGCTTTGCGAGTTTGGGATGCCAACAAGCGCAATAGCTATTTCTACGATTTCAACAAGAATGCTTCTGAGTATTATAAAGGAAGCGAAAACAAGTTGGCTCTCTACTTCACCCACGACTGGGACGTTACCAAGAAGTTGAACCTCTATTATGGTGCACGTTTGGAGTGGCAGAAGCTGAAGGGTGAGAACGCTGCAGTGAAGAATGCTCAGGGGGATTACGTAGGTCGTTTTGCTGATTACCATCTCGGTGCTACGGCTGCTGACGGAACCAAGATTGCTCCTGCAGACTTGAGTTACAGTTGGTTGAACTACGATTTCTCTGTAGCAGCAACTTATAAGTTGACCGATAACTTCGGCTTCACTGGTGATTTCACTTACATCGTTCAGCATCCTAAGTTCGAGACTTTCGCCCCAGCTACATTGCCAAACGTGGATAAGATTTCTGTGCCACTCGGTCGTGCAGGTATCTACTACAACAACTCTTGGCTGAGTCTGACATCGTTGTTCTCTTATATTTCAAAGACCAACAACAATGCAACTCTCAACCTGCAGCATGGCAGTGAGATCAAGGCTGCGCCAATGACTTACGATATTCAGACATGGGGATGGACAACCGATGCTGTGGCTCATCCATTCAAGGGATTTGATTTCCACTTCCTCTTCACATATCAGAAGCCTACCTACAAGAAGTATGAAACCAGCATCACCTTCAACGATGGCTATGTTGGCAAAATCAACGCCACAGGCAATATCGTAGCAGAGATTCCTCAGATTCTCATCGAGTTGGACCCAAGCTACATGATTACCAAGGACATCAAGCT
>ERZ869991.668-NODE-668-length-11817-cov-4.703748_pt1 | contig 11817 bp, 10 predicted proteins | sample MGYA00520862_ERZ869991 | MGnify/ENA primary metagenome ERZ869991 (study PRJEB32232, sample SAMN07284978) | human gut metagenome | biome: human-associated habitat; material: feces | host: Homo sapiens | place: Tanzania | collected 2014-08-11 ...
ACGTACTCATACCATTCGGAATTAGTGCGTATGTCATACGATATGAGATAACTGTTGTGTACTTTCATGTATGCCTAATCAATTATTGGCTATATACGAAACATTGTTATTTGTATAATCCAAAGTAAAAACGTGAGCATATAATTTTGTCGGGATATGTATTTGCATTAACTTTGCACGAAAAATTTTTGTTATGGACAAGAGAACATTTAATGCAGCGCTGTTTGATTTGGATGGTGTGGTGTTTGATACAGAACCACAATATACTGTATTTTGGGGGAGCCAGTTCCGTCGCTATTATCCGGAACATCCAGGAATGGAACAGCTTATTAAGGGGATGACCCTTGTTGAAATATATGAAAAGTATTTTCCTGAAAAGGAGCAGCAAGACAAGATAACATTAGAGCTTAATGAATTTGAAGAAAACATGAAGTTCATTTATGTTGAAGGTTTTGAAAGATTTGTTGACAACATACGCCGTAACGGTGTTCGTACAGCCGTGGTAACAAGTTCAAACAAGGAGAAAATGCAGAATGTATATTCAAAGCATGAGGAGTTTAAGAGTCTTTTTGATGCAATTTTAACAGCAGAGGATTTTGCCGAGAGTAAGCCATCTCCCGATTGCTATCAAAAGGCTGCTGTTCGACTTGGATTTACCAAGGAACAGTGTGTTGTGTTTGAAGACAGCTTCAATGGACTGAAGTCCGGTAGGGCGGCGGATATGTTTGTCGTCGGACTTTCAACGACTAATGATGCCGATGCAATTAAACTATATTCAGATATGGTTATCGGAAACTATAAAGACATTACATATAAAGAAATTTGCAGAAATGTATCTTTAAAAGGATAAAAATACTTACATTTGCATATTGTTAAACAAAACAAAAGATAAAAGAATAGAAAAATGTCAGGTTATTTAGTAACAGACAATCGGAAAGTCACCACACACCGTTTTGTGGAAATGAAGCAGCGTGGAGAGAAGATCTCAATGCTTACATCGTATGATTTTACAACGGCAGGAATAGTTGATGCTGCAGGAATTGACGGTATTCTAATTGGCGATTCGGCATCAAATGTAATGGCAGGAAACGGAACTACGCTTCCTATCACCATAGATCAAATGATTTATCATGCAAAATCGGTGGTAAGAGCTGTAAATAGAGCTCTTGTTGTATGTGATATGCCATTTGGCAGTTATCAGGTGGACCGTAAGGAGGGTGTGAAGAATGCCATTAAAATCATGAAGGAGAGTGGATGCGACGCCTTGAAACTTGAAGGCGGTATCGAGATAATCGATACCGTTAAGGGTATCTTGGATGCTGGAATTCCAGTAATGGGACATCTTGGACTTACTCCTCAGAGTATAAATAAATTCGGAACTTATGCCGTTCGTGCAAAGGAAGACGCTGAGGCTGAGAAACTTATTAGCGATGCAAAGCTATTGGCAGAAACAGGTTGCTTCTCTGTGGTATTGGAGAAGGTTCCGGCAAAATTGGCGACGGAGGTTAGTCGTGAGATAAATGTTCCGACGATTGGAATCGGTGCCGGTAACGGAACCGACGGTCAAATCCTTGTGGTCGACGACATGCTCGGAATGACAAAGGGATTCAGTCCGCGTTTCTTGCGCCGTTATGCAGATTTAAACACCGTGATGACGGATGCTATAGGAAATTACATTACTGATGTCAAGAATTCTGATTTCCCTAACGAGAATGAATCTTATTAAATAAATGGCTTATGAGTTCACAGATTAATGATTTAAAGCGGCATATAGATTTGCATCATAAGGATTTTAAGAAACTCTGTGTGGCGAATTTCCTGTTCGCCGTGTCTGCATATATGATGTTGCCGATATTGTTGCTGTGGACAAATGATATTTTACTTCTTGACCGATGCCAGGGAGCCTTGGGACTATTGGCTTTCGGCATCGGTACATTTTCTTTAGGCGGATTTTGTTCTTTTCTTATACAAAAATACAGACGTAATAAGGTCTGTATCATTTCGATGCTCTTGCTTGCATTGACATCGGTGGCTTTGGCATATTATTCTCAGGAGTTGCCCCATCGTTTCACTCAAAAAGAAGCTGCGTGTATTGTTTTTGCACTAAGGTTCATTGCCGGTGCATTTTTCGGACTCGCATTTTTGATACTCAACAGTACGCTTATAGTAGACTGCTGTGAGTCTTCAAACCGTACACGTGCTAATGTCGTATCTTTGTGGTTCTACAGATTTGCGGTCGTTGTCGGTCCACTGCTGGGCTTCGTGATGTATAAAGAAACTGGCATCGTTAATTCTATGTATTATTCTGCATTAGTTGCAGTTATATCTGTTGGTATACTGTCGAGTGTGCAGTTTCCTTTTAAGGCGCCCGACGATACCGTGCATTTGTTCTGTCTTGACAGATTTTTTAATCCGTTGAGTTATCCTTTGATTTTCATGACAGTAGCAATAGCCATGGTAATGGGAATAACACTTGTGTGTTGTAATGACGCTTTATTATTCTTGTCGCTTTTCCTTGGCTTTCTTGTCGCATTCGGAATACGTTCTATTATGCCGAATGCAAAATCACATCATGTCTTCGTATATATTTCCTTGTTGATTTTGGCTTGCGGAATATTCTGCTTGTCGTCATACAGCAGCATGCCGTCTGCTTGTCATTATGTCGGTTTTATATTGACGGGATATGGCATTGCGGCTTTATCGTCAGCGTTGCAGGTCCTTTTTATAAACGTTGGAGACCATTGTCAGCGCGGAACATCCCAGAGCACCTATATTTTGTCTTTTGAATTCGGTATTGCTGCAGGATGTTCCATATCGTTTATCAGCACTTATAAAGTTGGCGACTATTCTCTCTTGCCTTGTCTTGTATGTTTAGGCTTGGCAGTCTTGTCGTATATATATATGTCGGCAGTATGGCTAAAATCAAACCTACGGAAGTAGTTTTGTTGCATCGATAATGTCCATTTCGTTTGTAAGAAATGAGTTTTTGAATACACTTCTTGCTTCGTTTAGTATAACTGACTCATCGCCGTATTTTGATGAGTAATGCCCCAGAAAAAGCTTTTTTACCTTCGCATCTCTTGCCACAGTAGCAGCTTGACGGGCTGTGGAGTGAAAATACTTTTTGGCATTTTTTTCGTCTGCATCCGTATAAGTAGACTCGTGGTATAGTATGTCGACCCCTTCGATCACTTTATGCAGATTTGGCATGTATCTTGTGTCTGAGCAATATGCATAAGACAATGGGGGGGCTGGCGGTACTACGAGACGATTGTTTTCCACTGTGTTTCCGTCGGCATCGTGCCAGCTGGCACCATTCTTGATGTTGTTGTATTGGCTCTGTGGCACGCCATAGAAGTCGCACATCTCACGGTTAATATGTGGTAGTCCGGGCTTTTCGCGGAATAAATATCCACAACAAGGCAGTCTGTGGTTCAGAGGAACAGTCTCTACCATAAGACTCTTGTCTTCGTAAACCACAGCGTTTTTAGTTGTGTCAATTGGATGAAAAACAAGTTCATACTCAAAAGTTGAGCAAAACATTCGTTTCTGCAGTTCAAACAGTTCTTCCATATCCTTTGGCGCATAGATATGGAGTGGGGCAGTGCGTCCAAGGAGCCCAAAAGTGGAAATCATTCCCATCAGTCCGAAGCAATGATCGCCGTGTAGATGAGAGATAAAAATTGCATTAATCTTGCTGAAGTGGATTCTGCTTTTTCGCAATTGCAGTTGAGTACCCTCGCCACAGTCGACCATAAACATCTTATCGTGTATGTCGATGACCTGTGACGAGGTATTGTGTTTAAGGTTAGGTAGCGCACTGCCACAACCTAATATATGAATCTGAAATCTTGCCATTACTGTTGTTTCATCACTCGTTTATAAGCATAAATGCCGTTAGCATTTTCAAGAAGAAGCGAGTCTGGTCCGAGAGAATAAACGCTGAATGTATCAGACGAAAGTATAAGTTTCCCGTTAAGGATTTTCCAGTCAAGATAAGTGTTTTTCTCTTGGTTGTCGCCTTCAACGACACCGCCTTCCTCTATTGTGAACGAGCGGTCGATACTTGTCCATTTTCCCATTAGCGACGTGATGTTAAGTACCGTTTGTGCAAACATCTCCCCGTCGGCAGTCTTACATCCAATTACGGCAAGTCGGTCACCGGCGAGCAGACCGCCCTGCACGTTGCTGCATGTGTCAACTCCTTGCATAGTGAATTCGATAGTGTCCCCCTTGTCGGTTATCAACTGAAGAGAGTTCATCGAAGTTCCGTCGCCACATCTACCGTAGATAGTAGTGTCAGCTGGAGAATTTTCTTTGATGCTCTCTATTTTCTCATTAGAGCCTTTCTTCTTGTCTCCACAACTCACTGCCATGATGACAATTGCAATGGCAGCGATGAAATAAAATACTCGTCTCATATCTCAGTTCGTTTTATTGTTTGTTTTTTCTTGTTCCTTTGCTTCGTTCCACAGCTTGTCCATATCTTCAAGAGTCATCTCCGTCAGTGGCTTACCTTGTCGGATAGAGTGTTCCTCGATATAGTTGAATCTGTTTATGAACTTGCGGTTTGTCTTTTCCAAGGCATCGTCAGGATTAATCTTGTAAAGACGTGCAGCATTGATTACACTGAAGATAAAGTCGCCGAGTTCTTCAGTAGAACGTTCCTTGTCTTCCTTGCGTAGTTCAGTCTCCAGTTCATCAAGTTCTTCCCTTACTTTCTTCCATACATCACCTTTATCTTCCCAATCGAAGCCAACGTTTCTTGCCTTGTCCTGAATGCGGTACGCCTTGATGAGAGAAGGCAAAGCTTCTGGAACTCCAGAGAGGACACGTTTGTTGCCGTCTTTTTCTTTCAGTTTAATCTGTTCCCAGTTTTCGATAACCTTTTGTGCAGTGTCAGCATTCTGCATTTCGTCGTGGGCAAGGTCTTCGCCATAAGGCAATGGTTTCGGTTCCTCGGCTCCGACCTGCGACGGATGGTAAACGTGAGGATGGCGGAAGATAAGTTTGTCGGTCAGTTTGTTGCATACGTCAGCTACATCAAACTGCTTGTTCTCTTCGCCAATTTTTGAATAGAAGCAAACGTGCAACAGCACATCGCCCAACTCTTTGCAGATGTTTGGTGTGTCCTCTTTTCCAAGAGCATCACTAAGTTCAAACACCTCCTCAATAGTATTTGCTCGTAGGCTTTGGTTTGTTTGCTTACGGTCCCACGGGCATTTCTCCCTTAAAACATCCAGAACATCAAGAAATCTCCCGAATGCTTTTAGTTTTTCTTCTCTTGTATGCATATCAGTTTCTTTTATTTTTTCTGTGTGTAATTGACAATGCCATTGTCTCGTCAAAATCATTTATCTTGTATTTCTTCAAAATCTTAGAGTCTCTGAGAAATTCATCGCTGAGTAGAAAAGATGTATGCTTATATGTATTATCGTGATTTTTATCAGTCGCTTTGCAGAAACGGCAGAACAAAGATGTTGCCTTTTCAATGTTCCCCTTGAACCATTGGCAATATCCGGCATTTAGGAAATCAGCTGGAACATTTTTATTGCTGTTGAGAATGAAGGCGTATTCTTTCTCTGCTTGTTCCAATTTCTTCTGTTCCATCATGTTCCAGGCAAGTACACGTTTTATTGTAAGGTCGTCTGGATAGTCGAAGTCGAGTTTGAATAGGATATTTGATGCTTCTTCGTATCTTCCTATTCCAATAAGTGTTACAGCATATTCCAAAGAAAACATCTTGTTATCTTTTTGATCGTTGTAGTTTTTGGAATAATAGTTATATGCCTCTTTAAAGTTTTCGTTTTTATAGCATGATTTTGCATAACATAGTTGTGCTTTTTTATTGTCAGGCTCATGTCTAAGAACTTCCTTAAAATAGTTGTTTGCTAAATCGTATCTTCCGTTTTTCATGTAATGTATACCAATAAGTATATATGCCTCACAACTTGACAGACTGCATAATTGGGGAATAAATATCTCGAACAAATTAGCAGAGCGTTTATTAAGGAAGTATCCAAAATCCATGTAACTGTTCCTTATTGGCGTATCATTCATAAGCTTGCTCGAAATGAAAAGGCAATTTTTTTTTGAAAAAGGATTGTATATCTGCTCGTTCCATCTATAGAGACGCGAAAAGCGGTAAAGGTCTTGTATCACTTTGCGTCGAATGTCATTTCTTGAAGAAGAATTGCCTCTTGGCATTCTTCCGAACATTTCGTCACTTCCCATCATTTCGCGCATATTGCTCGGTAACTTGCTTATAACAGATGCCAAGGCAATAGCGAAAGAGTATTTGTCGCTGTCGCAGAATAAAGGAGCAGCAAGTAAGTTGCTCAAGAATTTACGATGCTTCTTATCATCGTAGGCTTTATACAATACCGGGTGATTGATATTGAAAGGGCAGAACCAGTTTGACAAGACATAAAAGAACGGGAATCTTTTCATCTTTGAGAAACCGCCGAAATACACGTCAGCTCCATTCTTTTGCATTTCAATCATCTGTTTGAATTTTTCTTCGCTCTCTTCCATTGCGCGGTCTTGTGCATTGGGGTCAAGAATATCCTGGAGAGTACTGTCGTCTTTTTCCGTAATGCCAAAATGGTTTACATCCAAGTTTGAGTTGCGCATTATTGTCGGTATAATGTCGCGCTGTATCACTTCATTGTCTTTGTCAGCGTTCATACAGTAAATAATTTGCTTCTGCAAATCTATGATTTCTTTAGCTGTGTCTGGATCATCACAGAGTGGGTGGATATATGCCGACTGTTCTTTAAAACAAACTTCATCAGTCATGCTAAGAGCCCAGCCTACGAGTGCTTTCTGCCGTAAGACCTCATCTGAAGCTTTCTTGTATACTTCGGCCAAAATATGGAACTTATTTATGTCGAAGCTGTTCATTGTACTCAGCATTATTGCACTTACAATCATCTGTGCATCAGAAGAGTCTATTGTAGGTGACAATATAATATCTGTCATCGCCTCTGCCTGATCTGTAGTCCATAGGTCGGAAACCACAATATAGCAGAAAAGCGACTGCATGAAGGAATAGTGCTTTGAATATAAATCATAGCTCGCTTCTTTCCGCTTTTCTTCAGGTTGGAATTGCAACATTGCCTCGTCAGAGACAAAGTTTTCCAATACGATTCTTATTGCTTTCTCAGACATTGGCATGTTTTTGTCGACATGCGAACTCGCGTCTTTATAGAATTCAACATTACGCTTTTTATAGTCGGTGCGGATATTGCGTACAGATTTTTCAAGTCTGTTCAGCATATCCGAATACATCTTCTTTGCCATAGGATCTTTTACGCCTTTCTCGTAAAAGTTGACCATCATATTGAAGTTTTCGTTTATTTCTCTTATGTCGTCTGCACTATATACGAATGGATATTTATCGATATAAGGCAATATATATTCTAACGCTGAAGGCAAATCCTTGTGCTTTATGGCTAGCAACGTTTTGTTTATTATTTCAAGATCTTTGTCCATTGTCGTGTCGTATTATTATTTTAACTTATATTTAAAATATCGTTCAATGAGAACGGTATAATATTTTTTTCCGCCTTTCTCTATTTTCTTTGATGCAAGGTCGTATGCTTTTTCAAATGTTTCAATTTGTTGTTTTATTCTCTTGTCACTTATAGAAGCTGAAGTGAAGGCGAGAACGCCAAATCTTTCTCCACGGCTGTCGCTTCGCATGAGAACGTTATTGCCGTTATTTATAGCAACCGTAGCTTGTGGCTCCGGGAGCCATGCTGCATCGATTTCGTTATTGAGTAGCATTTCCAGACGTGTGTCTACATCATTTATCTGAACTCTGAAAACTCTTTCTTTGTCAAGTTTAACACTGTCGGTAAGTCTGTCGCAAAGGAAATCCGTTACGGAATAGCGCGACATTGCGATAATTTTGTCCGTAAATTGGTTAAGTCGTAGCAGTCGCGAGCGTCTGTTTGCCACGAGTTGCCATTTCATGTCGAAGGTCCTTACATTCTGCATAGAGAGGTTAGATGTCTTGTCCATATATTCTATGTATTTAGAATCAGAGAAGACACCTTGCAGATTGTTCTTTTTAAGAGCAGAGTTATAGTCGAGCATTGATGTGAAATGTACAAGTTTTACGTCAACGCCGAGGGAATCGAAAATCCCTTCATCCTTTGCTACAAAGGCTGGAAGACAATCGGCTGTCTGCAACACTCCTACTTTTAGTGCAAGAGAGTCCTTCAAGTGTTGTTCTGCCTTTTCTTTTGCCGTCATTCTATGGTTAGCTTCATTATTTTGAGAGCATCCGCAGAGAGCTATTACGGCAATTGCAAGTATTTGTTTAATATAGTATTTTCTCATTTTGTTTTTTTTCTATGCAAATATAAGGTTTTATTTTGTACCACGAAAAAATAACACTACTTTTGTATAAAGTATTTATGTTTCACAACGATGAAACGGAGAATGTTTATAAGTTATGGCGAAAGACAAGATAGTATACGTATGCAGTAATTGTGGACAAGAGTCTGCAAAATGGATAGGAAGATGCCCCCAGTGTGGAGAATGGAATACGTTCAAGGAACTTAGGGTGGCTCCGGAAAGCAGTAGTAAAGGGGATTTTACTGCTGCTATAGCAAAGAAAGCCAATGGCGGGGCACAGGCACTTCATCTCAAGGATATATCGAGTAAGGATGAACCGCGTATAGATATGCTCGATGAAGAACTGAATAGGGTTCTTGGAGGGGGACTCGTCAGGGGATCGATAACTTTGCTTGGCGGTGAACCGGGAATTGGAAAGAGTACTTTATCTTTGCAGACTGTATTGCATCTTGATAAAAAGGTTTTGTATGTGAGCGGTGAGGAGAGTGCGCATCAGTTGAAGATGAGGGCACAGAGAATTTCACCTGAAGATAATGGCAATTGTCTTGTTTTGTGTGAAACCTCGCTTGAGAATATTTTCGCCTCGATAAAGACTGTTGTTCCAGATATTGTCGTAATCGATTCAATACAGACAATTTGTACGGCGGATGTTGACAGTTCGCCTGGCAGTGTTTCGCAAGTTAGAGAGTGCGCTGCGAGATTATTGCGCTTTGCCAAGACTTCAGCTACGCCGGTTATTCTTATCGGACATATCAATAAGGAAGGAACGCTCGCTGGACCTAAGATTTTGGAGCATATTGTTGATACGGTGATTCAATTTGAAGGCGATCAGCATTATATGTACAGAATATTGCGATCTATTAAAAACCGTTTTGGAAGTACTTCTGAATTGGGAATATACGAGATGAGACAGTCGGGCTTGCGCCCGGTGAGTAATCCATCGGAACTTTTGCTTACCGAGGATCATGATGGACTTAGTGGAGTCGCAATCTCGTCGGCAATAGAAGGCGTACGGCCGTTTCTTGTAGAGACACAGGCCCTTGTATCTACTGCAGCATACGGTACTCCACAGAGATCAGCAACAGGTTTTGATCAGCGTCGGTTGAATATGTTACTTGCCGTGTTGGAAAAGAGAGTTGGTTTCAAACTGATACAGAAAGATGTTTTTATAAATATTGCCGGAGGACTGAGGGTTACGGATTTGGCTATGGATCTTAGTATTATTGCTGCTGTACTGTCAAGTAATGTTGATACGCCAATAGAGCAGGGATGGTGTATGGCTGGAGAAGTTGGATTAAGTGGCGAAGTCCGTCCGGTAAGCAGAATCGAGCAGAGAGTTTCTGAGGCTCAGAAACTCGGTTTTACGAATATTATCATTCCGCGTCAAAATATGGTGGCGTTTAAGGGTAAGAATGTTGGCATCAATCTTATACCTGTCAGAAAAGTAGAAGAGGCATTGAGGCATTTATTCGGGTAAATGCCTCGTGCTTATATCTGAACAGATGATATGTCAACAAGGTTTGTTACGATCGCATAGATTGTCAATCCTGCAGGAGTGTGGATTTGAAGCTTCTTGGCAATATTCCTACGGTGTGTGATGACAGTATTTGGAGCTATGCAAAGATGGTTTGCAATTTCCTTGTTCGTCATTCCCTGTACAAGACTGATGATGACATCTTTTTCGCGTTCGCTGAGATTCTCGTTGTTGACGTTCTTGCTTATCATGTTCGAAATCTTAGCCGATACATCGCTTTGCTTTGATTTGCGTTCCAACTCACGTATAGCCGGAACCATTATCTTTTCTTCTACTTCCGAGTGCTTTGCCAACCATTCTTCATTGCTGTAAATATCGCACAAAGTAGCAGAAAGCTGGTTGTTGTGCAGTCCGTCGCTTGGCAAATATTTGATAATGATATTTTTTAGTTCGCGTAGCTTTTGGTCTGTCTGTCCGTGGTGTTTTGAAAACGTCTCTATGTCATAGTCTTTTATCGGGTCTCCATTTTGTAGGGATTCGACGTATGGGAAAAGAAATTTCTCCTCATATTTCATGTGTTTGTTGATTTCGTCAGCATACTCATCATAAAGTTTGAGTATCAGTCGAGCCAGATTATCGTTCTCGTCCAAAGCGTCAACAAGCTCTTTTCTGATGAACGGCAGTTGGAAACCAAGATAATATTCATGGCTTGCATGTAGATAATGCATCAATGTAGATATTGATATTCTTGAAAAGTCGTCAAAGCTCTTGTAACCGTTTATGGCAAGGTTCACAATTGCCAGAAATGTATATGTATCAACGCTTTGCGCCTCGCAAACTTCTCTAACAGTCTTGTCTCCGAAACCCAGATTGATTCCAAAACTGCCAAGACTTTGCAATATGTTATAGTTATCTTTGATAAGTGAAATCAACTTATCGTCTGCTTCATATAGTTTTTGACTTTTCATATACTTCCCCAATTCTGATTATGTGGTGCAAAATAAGTAATATTTTTTCGGTTGTGCAATAATAACTTTTAGGTATATTTGAAATGTTAACTGATTTTAATAAATAAGCCCCTATTATCGTGTGACAATAGGGGCATTATTGAAAATAAATAATATTTCTATGAATTATTCTTTGTCAAGAAGAATGTTCATCATTTCGCATGCAGCTTTTGCAACGGAGGTACCAGGACCGAATATAGCTGCAACACCTGCTTTGTAGAGGAAGTCATAGTCCTGTGCCGGGATAACACCGCCTGCAATAACCATGATATCTTCACGACCCAGCTTCTTTAATTCCTCAATAAGTTGAGGAATAAGAGTCTTGTGTCCGGCAGCAAGTGAACTTGCACCTACAATGTTCACGTCGTTTTCAACAGCCTCGCGGGCAGCCTCTGCCGGAGTCTGGAACAATGGTCCCATATCCACGTCAAAGCCACAGTCAGCATAACCTGTAGCAACAAGTTTCGCTCCGCGGTCATGACCGTCCTGTCCCATCTTAGCAACGAAAATACGAGGTCTACGACCCTCTTTCTTTGCGAATTCTTCTGTTAACTCGCATGCCTTATGAAAATCGGCATCTGTTTTACTTTCTGATGAATACACGCCTGAAATAGTTCTGATAACTGCTTTATATCTGCCGACGATTTTCTCGCAGGCATCACTAATCTCTCCTAATGTACAACGCAATTTTGCACATTCTACCGCTTTTTCCAACAGGTTGCCCTCTCCGGTACGAACACATTCTGTAAGAGCATCAAGAGCCTGTTTGCACTTCTCGTTGTCGCGATTAGCGCGCAACTCTGCAAGACCCTCCTCTTGCTGTTTGCGTACAGCAGAGTTGTCTACCTCAAGGATATCGATAGGATCCTCATGGTCAAGACGGTATTTGTTTGTACCAACAATAGTTTGTGAACCACTGTCGATACGTGCCTGTGTACGGGCTGCAGCTTCTTCAATACGCATCTTTGGAAC
>ERZ869991.669-NODE-669-length-11815-cov-4.572500_pt1 | contig 11815 bp, 9 predicted proteins | sample MGYA00520862_ERZ869991 | MGnify/ENA primary metagenome ERZ869991 (study PRJEB32232, sample SAMN07284978) | human gut metagenome | biome: human-associated habitat; material: feces | host: Homo sapiens | place: Tanzania | collected 2014-08-11 ...
CTTTCAATTGCTTGCGCAAATTCGGTGGACGTGCCTCATATCCCCATACCTGAAGGCAGGGGCTTTACGGCACTTGCATGTAATAAGCTCTTTTTTCTGCGGACATATGCTCTATAGCATAACGCAAAGAAGTGCGCGGCAATTGCCATTTATACTTTTCCAAAAATTGTTCCAAAGTTTCAAGATTGCGTTTGCCTATTTCTCGCAACATCCAGCCGCAAGCCTTATGCATTAAGTCTTCTTTGTCGTTAAGATGTTGGCAACATAAACGTAAAGTATCTTCATATTGATCTTGTTTAATAAAAACATGTGTAGAAACAACAGCTATACGTTGTTCCCACATAAGTGAAGAGGCGCTAAGCTTGTCCAACAAGCTTCTATCTTTATCTAAAAGCCACATTCCCAACATAGAAGCCGAAACGTCTACTAAATCCCAATTATTTATATATTTAGTATTGGCTAGATATAAATCTATAATTTCTTTTTGTGCCTCAATATTAAACGAAGAGCGACGACAAGCTTTCGCAAAAATTTGTTTCCAAATGAGCAAGCCGGCTAAACGCACTTCATGTATCTGATCTTGCACCAGCTTGGCAGCTTCAGTAGGTACTAACGTTGACTTTTTGATGCAAGCGCGTATTTGAGGGACTCTAATTCCCCAGAAAATATCTCCATAACCGTATTGTCCAGGTTTGGTTTTGAAAAAACGCTGCAAATGTGCAGCCAACTTTTCGTCTCTAACATTTTCCAAAGCTTGCTTTAAAGCAATTGCACTATCGATACTATCTCCAGCTTTTTTAGACATACGCTTCCTTTTATATTACTAATCGGCTTTTTCTTGTTTTTCTCTTAGCCGTCTGCTGTCAAGCATGGCATCTAAAGCAGACCATAAATAACAGACAAACGATAAAGCGCTCCAGGACACAGACGCACTGAAATTGGCATTTAGTCCCCATAAACCGAGTGCATTGTTGCGCACCTTTGCCCCCTCACGCAATTCTGGAACAAGAAAATCTAACGTACCATTCACCAAGTAATATAAAGCTAATCCCATAAGGATGGTAAAAATTAGGCCAAAAATAACACCTTTGCCGGGACGACGATTCATAATTTGGCCGGCGCCAGGATATATAAATAAAGAAAAGCTGACAGCCAGCCAGGGAGAAACATTTTTATCAGTTTTAGTTAAAAAACTGGTAATATCAGCTCTGGGCTTTTCTTCAACCACTCCTGAAGAACTATTGTCGACCGAATGGATTTGCTTATCGGGTTCTACAGTCAAGAAAGTAGCAGCTCCGCCTGAAAATTCTGGTGTTCTTTACTAAAAAAATTCCGCGATACTACCGCTCTTCCTCTGCCTTGCTTGCTACATTGCTACCTGTTTTTTACTTTCAGGCGAATAAGGAAAGCGAAGAAAAGGCCAAAAGGCCCTCAAGCCTGAAATACTGTGGCAAATTCCTCTATTTAGCGCAATTATGAAAGTAGGAGCTAAGCGTGAAAATAAAAATAGGCAAACTCCAGCTGATAGCCTTAATGCTGGCTTTAAATCTCACAGTTCTCTTAGGCATGGCCCCTTGCCAATCTATAGCCGAAACCGACGACGATTGCCAACTTTCTGTCGTATTTAAAGAGCCTGAGCAAAAATTACCTTCGGGCTTAATGGATAAATTAAAAGATACTGCAAAAACTGTCGATGGCTTCAACAAAATTTTTAAGCTAAAAAGACCCGCCAAAGTTATATTTTTAAGTATGAACAGCCAATATGGCATTCATTGCGATTTAGAAACAGCTAAAATTTATATTCCTTACGACGATTTACTGATAAGCTACAATAATCTTTGCACTATGGAAGATAAGCTCAGCAAATCAACGAAAAAGGAAATTGCCAAAACTGTAGGCCAATCGGCCAACGTATCTATGATGCATGAAGTAGCCCACTTACTTATAAATGATTATGATTTGGCAGTGCCTGGCAACGAAGAAGACGCTTGCGATAATATGGCCGCTTATCTTTTAGCTTATTGCCTAGATGACGGAGGCACTAACGAATACTGTGCCGATTTGTTGCGTTCTTGGTTCGAAATTTTCTTAGCTTCAGCAGTAGTGGAGCAGGGAGATATGGGCACTTTGGACGAGTTGGTTAATAATGAAGAATCTTTTTCTCAATTTGTTTCCAACCAACATACTTACGACTTGAAAAGAGCTTATAATGCCTATTTAGCCTCTTTAACGGTAATGTTCATGAATTTAGATGGTGAAGATATTGAAAAGATCCTTGATGATCTAGCTAGCGACGATACTTTAGTAAATCCGCAAGACGATTATGAAGGTATCGTAGCTAATTTGCGCTCTTTTGCCGCTTGGGATAAGCTTTGCCAAGAGTTTGCCCGCTAAATTGTTCTAAATAGTAATGCAAAAAAACTGAGCCTTCCGGATATTAACTCCGGAAGGCTCAGTTTTTTTATATGTGATTCAGTGATAAAGCTAAGCTTGAATACCAGTTAAGAAAACGTCAACCAGTTTATCTATATCTAAATCGTAGCTTTGCCCACCCAAGTTGGCCATAACAATAATATGACGCAAAGATTTGGCTACTAAACCGGGATCGATAGCTTTCATCTCACCAGATTGAATTTTTTTTTCGAAGAAAGCTACCATGCCGCCTCGATCTGATTTTTCAAACTCTTTGAGCACATCATTTACCGAAGGGAAAATAGCTGCCGCTCTAAAGACGATCCAAAGCAAATCGCGATTTTTACTGACAAACTCTTTGAAATTGGACAGGATATACCTCAGACCCTCACCCAAAGAAAGCTCACAATACTCTGTATCATTTTCGCAACCGCATTTCTGATCGCGAAAACGACGAATTACGCTAATGAGTAGATCCTCTTTAGAGCTGTAGTAATGGTATAACAAACCGGGAGAGACGCCTGCAGCTTCGGCTATATCTTTAGTGGTGGTACCTTCCAAGCCATATTTAGCAAAAAGATGAGTGGCTATGTCTAAAAGCTGCTCGCGGCGGCGATTGTATCGATCGCTACCAACTTCTTGTTCCGATACCAAACTCATTTGGAGACCTCCTTTGCAGAAGATTGCTCCTTGGCTGGCTCCTTCGATTCAGGCAAACGATCTACAATAGTTTGTGATTTTATTTGCTCACTGAGTTTCTTTAAGGAAGGCTCGGAAGCGGCAGGCTCTTGGTAACTACCGGGGATCTTACTATCTTTGACAGGATCGATAAGTTTTACAGCTTCGTTGCGCAATTCTTCAGCCGAAACATACCAAGCATCTAAATCGGCTTTAAGATCGGATTCGTCTAAAGGCCCAACCACTTCAAAAGGATAGGCCCCGGAAGTAGCCAGCATCCAATCGACATTGGCTCCCAAGTAGCTATACTTGGCCGTAGCTAAACTGCGCTTGGCAGCTACCAAAGAGGATTGACTCTCCAAAAGTTCGGTAGGCGTAGAAAGACCGGCGCCATAGCGAACTTCGGCTACACGATAGGCTTCTTCAGCTTGCTCCAAACCAACGCGAGCTTGCACAATACGCTCCCAGCGACTATTTAAGTTGTAGTAGCATTGCTCTACATCTAAACGGACGCCACGACGTACATTTTCCAAATTGGCATCTAATTGCTGAACAGCAGCTTCTAACTGTTTGGTTTGAGCGTGTTCTACTCCACCATCGTAAATAGGCACGGAGAGAACCAAACTAGTCACCCACATAGTGCTATGAGACATGGCAGTAGCACGAGTATTGGAAACGGTGCTTTGCAAAGCTAAAGACGGGTTTCTATTGTTGCGAGAAAGTTCTAAACGAGCTTCGGCAGCTTCTTTGGCCCATTGAGTAGCTTTTACTTCAGGACGGCGCTCTAAAGCTCCCAAAACAGACTCTTCTAAGTCGTAAGTAGAGACAACATTGTCAGGAATTTTTTCCCAACTAAAAGGAGCCACATTAAACTCGGTACCGATAGGAAGTCCCATATCGCTACACAAGGCGGCTTTAGCCAAACGCAAAGCATTTTTGGCTTCAATTAAAGTAAGTTCGGCAGAAGTAGCAGCCGAGCGTACGCTCAAAACATCAAACTTAGCGGCCGTTCCACCTTTATATAAGTCTTCGGCCTGGCGCAAGGAAGATTTTTGAGCATCTAATTGCTGAGCGGCAATAACTACGCTCTCTTGTGCCAAAAGTACATTTAAGTATTTGTTGGCAGTAGTAGCCAATTGAGATTCCAAAGCCTGACGATATTGCTCCAGAGCACTATATTCGGCCATTTGGGAAGCCAACACAGAATAGTGCAAGCGACCAAAAGTAGAAATTACTTGATTGATGGCCAAACTGGCGTTGTAGTTGTGTTGGAAGCCAACAGAAATTTTTTCACCGCCCATGTCAACCGACATGTCAGGTACGGTAAAAGTATAACCCGCACTCAAACCCACAGTAGGATTGCCTGCTGTGTAAGCTTCTTCGGTAGCTCCTTTAGCTTGGCTATAAGCGGCTCTGGCTGCATCAAGCGTAGGCGAATTTTTCATAGCCATACGCATAGCGTCGCGCAAAGTGTATTTAGGGGCGCCTTCAATGTCGGCTACTTCCTGAGGAAGAATAGTGCCAGCAGAAGCATTGACAGAAGCGGCAGCAGCCTGAGAAGGCTGAGGAGCGGCCTGAGGCTGATAAGATTGAGCTTTCGGTGCAGCGGAAGTGGGCGCCGCAACGGGAGCCGCTTCTTTAGGGGCAGCCTTTGCTTTTTTAGCTTCAGTAGAAGCTTTGGCAGCAGGTACGGCCTTAGCCTTGGTGCTTACTGTTGAAGCGGCTGGGGAGCTAGCGGCCGCCCCCCCCTCCCCGGCGGGGTTAGCCCAAGCACTTTGGCTGCCTCCAGCTAAAGCCAAGCCTAAAGACAAGACTATAGCCGACATACGCCAGCGGCCGGACCAGCTTGTGAATCTATTGCAATTCATGATTAGCGAGCCTCCTTGTCGTTAGAATCGGCGATCACTTTGCCATGTCGAATATCTTCAATGTTTCTACCAGAGGTATCAGGCTTGCTTAAATCTACACCGGATTTTTTACCAGAAGCAGAAGCATTACCAGAAGTACCATTGGAGTTGTTATCATCTTCGAATTTGAAGCCCATCTTACGCAAAATACCGGTAATTCTGGCCATAGTACCATCGAAGGTAATATAAGCTGTCGGCACTACGAAAAGCGTCAAGAAAGTAGAAGTGAGCAAACCACCGATAACGGCTACACCCATAGCGGAACGTACTTCACCACCTTCGGACATACCTAAGGCGACGGGCAATACACCGATAATGGAGGAAGCAGCGGTCATGAGAATAGGACGTAAACGCAGAGGGCCAGCTTTAAGCATAGCGTAGTGCGGATCGAGTCCTTCTTCTTCACGCAATTGGTTAGCAAATTCTACTAACAAGATACCGTTACGAGTTACGATACCTACCAACATGATGATACCAATCAAAGCGAAGATACTTAAGTTCTCGTGGCAGAGGAAGAGGGCTAAGAATACGCCGACCAAGGCCAGAGGCAAGGTCATCATGATAGTGAAGGGGTGGATAAATGATTCAAACTGAGCAGCCAATACCAAGTACACAATTACAATGGAGCTCATGAGAGCGAACATCATATATTGCATAGACTCTTTTTGGTTCTGGGTCATACCGGTAGCAGTAATCTTGTAGCCAGGATAGTTTTGTAAAATCTGGCCAACTTCTTTTTCGAACCATTCGGAAGCCTGACCGGTAGTAATAGAGCCAGCCACTACGTTACAAGTAATAGTAACGGAGCGCATACGGTCGTAACGGCTAATACAATTGGGGCCCAAGCCTTCAACTACATTGGCCACACTGCGCATATAAACGTTTTTGCCAGAGGGTGTGCGCAAAAGAATTTTGCGGATAGATTCGGCGTCTTCGCGGAAGTTGTCTTCAGCTTTTACACGCACGTCGTAGCGCTTACTGCCAATTTTAAACTTAGCAGCGTCGACACCACCCATCATAGTTTGCAAAGCGGTCGTAATATCATTAGTTGTCAAGCCCACGTCGGCAGCACTGTCGCGTTTGGGGAAAACAGATACTTGGGGCTGAATAAGTTCTAAGTCATCGTCGATGTCGCAAAGGTTTTTATTAGTTTGCATCAGACGAGTAATTTTGCCAGTAATTTCTTCTAAGGTGTCGAGATCGGCGCCTTGTAAAGCGTATTGTAAGTCGTATTGGGTGGAACCGCCGCCCATAGTAGGAATGTGAGCGGGAATAGCGGTCACGCCAGCCAACTTTTCGAACTCAGCACGCATTTCATCCATGATTTGCTGCTGAGACTTTTCGCGTTCTTTGCGGGGTTTAAGCTCCACAATAATGGTAGCTTTATTGACCTGACCGGTTTGAGTATCGCCGATAGTTTCCATAGTTTTGATAACTTCAGGATGCGTATTGGCAATAGCAGTAATAGCTTTACAACGTTCGTCAGTCAAAGTTAAGGACGTACCGATAGGGGTCTTAACACTGACAATAAAGGCGCTGCGGTCGGCATTAGGAGAGAATTCTTCACCAACAAAACCGGCCAAGAAAAGACCGAAGCCGAAGCAAGCAAAAGCGATAATAATGGTCATAACGCGGGTAAAGCGGTTGCGCAAGACCACAGTAAGCCAAGATCTGTAAGTATGGTCCATCCAGCTGAGGAACGAACCGACAGCATTGGTTAGGAAGTTGTTGTGATTTTCGGGTTTTAACCAACGACCACAAAGCATTGGCGTCAAGGTAACAGACACGCAGTAAGAAAGAGTGATAGCGATACCGACGCTAATACCAAACTGGTAGAAAACTCGACCGATAATACCGCCCATAAAAGCCACGGGCAAGAAGATAGCGGCAATAGTCATAGTAGCGGCCAACACAGCGAAAGCTACTTCGCCGGTACCTTTACTAGCAGCTTCTTTACCGTCGGCGGAGCCTTCTTCCATCATACGGAAGATGTTCTCCAATACTACGATCGTGTCGTCGATTACCAGACCTACAGCTAGTGACATAGCCAACATGGTGATCTGGTTAATGGTGAAGTTCATGAAGTACATGAACCCGAAAGCGCCCAAAAGTGAAGTCGGGATGGAGATCAAACTAATGATCGTCATCTTAATGTGGCGCAAGAAGAGATAAATAACGATAGCGGTAAAGATACCACCCAAGAGTAAGTCGTCGCCTACACCTTGTACGGAGTCTTTAATAAAGGTTGAAGTATCGTAAGAGACATCCAGTCTGACACTGCCGGGCAAAAGCTCGCGCAATTCAGGCAACTTGTCGCGCACAGCTTGGGCAATACCTACAGTATTAGAACCAGTTTGCTTAATAACGGCCAAAGTTACACAAGCTTGACCATTTTCGCGGGAATAGCTGCGAATATCGTCTTCGCCATCTTCAACGCGAGCCACATCTTTTAAACGCACGGGAGCACCGTTGCGCCAAGCCAGAGTCATCGTCTCCAGCTCTTCAACGCTAGTGTACTCACCTTCCATTTTGATAGTAGATTCGCGCTTATCGGTTTCCAAACGGCCACCGGGCAATTCTACGTGCCATGAACCTAAAGCACCGAGCACTTCTGCAGGAGAAATGCTATATTTTTCCATTTTGCCAGCTTCAAGCCAAATACGGATATTGCGCTCGCGGAAACCGTAAAGTTCTACACTACCCACGCCGCTGATATTTTGAATTTGATCTTGCAATACATCGTCAGCCAGCTGAGAAAGGCGCTGGTAGGGAATATCGCCAGCCAAAGTGAGGTAAATAATAGGCGAAGAGTCGGGGTCGATCTTCTGTACCAAAGGCTTATCGATAGAGGTAGGCAAGTCTTGTTCGGCTTTGGATACCTTATCGCGCACTTCCTGAGTAGCTACATCGATATCGCGATCCAATTCGAACTCAATAACGATAGCGGAATAGCCTTCGTAGGAGGTACTTTTGATACTTTTGATACCTTCAATGGTACCGACTTGTTCTTCAATAATGTTGGTGACGTCTTGGTCGATAACTTCAGGGTCGGCGCCTACATAAGTAGTAGTAACACTAACCACAGGAATATCAAAGTCTGGCATTAGGTCTACGCCCATGCGGCTGTAGCCCATAAGACCGACCAGAATTAGTGACAGAACCAGCACTGTCGTAAAGACAGGCCTCTTAATACAAAAATCCCAAATACTCAAGGCTACTCGTTCTCCTCTGCCTTAGCAGCAGCGATTTTGAGCGACTGTCCGTCGAGAATATCCAAAGCACCGGAAGTAACAACTTTTACACCAGCATTGATACCGCTAACTAAAGCCTCTTTGCCGTTGCTATAGAGCATCTTGACAGGGTACTTTTTGGCTGTACCTTCATCGCCGCTACCTTCAAAAGCCATCACATATACAGAACCTACGGCAATATTGACAGCCGTACGAGGAACAATTACGCCTTTAAGTTCTTGAACGGGCATATTGGCTTCGGCATAAGTTCCGTCCAAAAGGGCTCCGCTTTCATTTTTAATGTTGAGGCGAACCTTAATAGTGTGGCTAGTAGGATCGGAAGCGGGAATAACGTCGACCACAGTAGCGGGGACTTTATCAACAATGGAAGTCTTCAGAGTCAAGCTGCTGCCAGCTTTTACGGCCGGAGCAAACTTTTCGTCTAAAGAGCTGATCATTTCCAAATATTTATTGTCGACTACACTAAATACGGCGCCACTGCCATCATTGGCGAAAGCTCCGATTTCGATATTGCGCTTGGTGACAATACCGTCGATAGGAGACTTAATGGCCATATCTTCCAAATTGGTAACGGCAGAATTGTAAGCAGCTTGAGCCGCTTGCACGGTAGCTCTAGCTTGCTCTACGGCAGCTTTAGCTTGAGCCACAGCATCTTTACTATTTTTAACGTCAGCATTCAAAATATTGACTTGGCGCTGGGCAGTTTTGGCGATATGCAAACTTTCTTTGGCAGCTTTGAGAGCGCTCTTGGCAGTATTAAGCTGTTGGAAAGAAGTGCGCTCACGCAATTCAGCTTGCTCGCGAGCGTAGCTGGAAACGGCATCTTTAGCGTAAAGATCCTGCTGACGGTGCATATTTAATAAAGCATCGTCGTAGTTTGCTTGAGCACTAGCCAAAGCGGATTGAGCTTGAATTACTCCTTGGTGGGCTTTTTGCACTTCCAAGGCAGAAGAGACATCGGTCATGCCCATACTCTCTTGAGCTTGACCTACCCTGGTCTGAGCGGAATTATAGTTGGCTAAAGCTTGATTGAGACCGGCCTGAGCCTGGGCCAGACTGGCTTTAGCGGAGTTGACCGTGTTTTTTTGTACGGTATCGTCTAACTGAACTAAAAGCTGCCCCTTGCGAACAGAATCACCTTCGCGAGCATAAATTCCCACTACTCTGCCAGCTACACGGCTAACTATATCAGCCTTGCTGATAGCATTTAAGTGACCGGTAATAGTGGTTTCTTCCATAATGCTGCCCATTTTGGAAGTAGCCAATTCCACATTGCTGGCCTTAACTTCAGTAACGGCAACATCTTTTTTTTCTTCGCCGGAATTGCCTTGAGTGCAGCCTACGGCTCCGCCAAGTAGAGTAGCTGCCACCAAAACCATGCCGACAGGAACACGCAAATTTGAGTATTTGTTATTCATCAGTCCCATTATTTCCGTTCTTGTAAGGAACAGAAAATATCTCTCCTAGCTGAAGATATAAAATTGATCTATAAAATACGGTTTACAATCCGCACTGCTGATTATATCAATTGAACAATCAGTCAATATTACAAAGATACAGGGTTAAATATAGCGGTAATTAAATAGTCAGTCAACGGTTATAAGTTAACCATTATTTTAAAATAACGTAAAAAAAATATACTTTTAGCGGACATCTGCCCACTATATATATAGATAAACGTTCGTGAAAGGCAGAAAACATTGGGAGAAGGGCTTAGGCGCTTTTCCGCAGAAGCAGACGAAGCTGTAATTTGCTATTCTTTCAGTTAAGGAGTAATTCTATGATTTACTCAGCAGAAGTGTCTCACATGTGTCCTATCGCTAAGGGCGCATATCATGGTCCGGCCCCCATTCCCGAAGAGGGCAAATGGGTACAGGTCAAAGAGATCAGCGAAATTAGCGGTTTAACTCATGGTGTAGGCCGCTGCGCTCCCCAACAGGGTGCTTGCAAACTCACTCTTAATGTCAAAAATGGCATTATCGAAGAAGCTTTAGTAGAAACTGTCGGTTGCAGTGGTATGACCCACTCTGCCGCTATGGCTGCCGAAATTTTACCCGGCAAAACCATTTTAGAAGCTCTCAACACCGACTTAGTATGCGACGCTATTAACGTAGCTATGCGCGAACTCTTCCTCCAGATCGTTTACGGCCGCACTCAGACCGCCTTCTCCGAAGATGGTCTTCCTATCGGCGCCGGCCTCGAAGACTTGGGCAAAGCTTTGCGCAGTCAGCTCGGCACCATGTATGGTACCAAAGCTAAGGGCGCTCGCTACTTAGAGATGGCTGAAGGCTATGTCACTCGTATTGCTCTCGACGCTGACAATCTCATCATCGGTTATGAGTTCGTCAACATCGGCAAGATGATGGCCGCTATCAAGAAGGGTGTAGAGCCCGCCCAGGCCATGAAGGATGCCACCGGCACTTACGGCCGCTTCGCCGACGGTGTCAAATTCGTCGATCCTCGTCAGGAATAGGGAGATAGCGCAATGTCATTATTTGAAAGTTACGAACGCCGTATTGATAAAATCAACGCTGTGCTCGCCGAGTACGGTATTTCCAGCATTGAAGAAGCCAAGGCTATTTGCGATGAGCATGGCATCGCCCCTTACGATGTCGTCCGCAAGGTTCAGCCTATTGCTTTTGACAATGCTTGCTGGGCCTACACCGTAGGCGCCGCCATTGCCCTCAAAAAAGGTGCCAAAGACGCCGCTGAAGCCGCTCGCTTAATTGGCGTAGGCTTACAGGCTTTCTGCATTCCCGGTTCCGTAGCTGACGATCGCAAAGTCGGTCTCGGTCACGGCAACTTAGGTGCTATGCTTTTGAGCGACGACACTAAATGCTTCGCTTTCTTGGCCGGCCACGAATCCTTCGCTGCCGCCGAAGGCGCCATCGGTATCGTCAACAACGCCAACAAGGCCCGCAAAACTCCTTTGCGCGTTATCTTGAATGGCTTAGGCAAAGACGCCGCCCAGATCATCTCCCGTATCAACGGCTTCACCTATGTACAAACCAAATTTGACTACTTCACCGGCAAGATCGAAGTAGTTAAAGAGATCGCCTACTCCAAGGGCGAGCGCTCCAAAGTCCGCTGCTTCGGCGCTGACGACGTTCGCGAAGGCGTAGCTATCATGCACTTAGAGGGCGTAGACGTTTCCATTACCGGAAACTCCACCAACCCCACCCGCTTCCAGCATCCCGTAGCCGGCACTTACAAAAAAGAGTGCATTGAGCAAGGTAAGAAATACTTCTCCGTAGCTTCCGGTGGTGGTACTGGTCGTACTTTACACCCCGACAACATGGCTGCCGGCCCTGCCTCTTACGGTATGACCGACACTATGGGCCGCATGCACTCCGACGCTCAGTTCGCCGGCTCCAGCTCCGTGCCCGCCCACGTCGAAATGATGGGCTTCCTCGGTATGGGCAACAACCCCATGGTTGGCGCCACCGTAGCCGTAGCCGTTTCCGTAGCCGAAGCTTTGAAAAAGTAAGCTTGGTATAGACGCTACAAAATAGCCCTACAAATAAAAGAACTTCGTTTAGACTTGTAGTTTGAACGAAGTTCTTTTTA
>ERZ869991.670-NODE-670-length-11789-cov-6.699795_pt1 | contig 11789 bp, 8 predicted proteins | sample MGYA00520862_ERZ869991 | MGnify/ENA primary metagenome ERZ869991 (study PRJEB32232, sample SAMN07284978) | human gut metagenome | biome: human-associated habitat; material: feces | host: Homo sapiens | place: Tanzania | collected 2014-08-11 ...
GGAAGGTGGGACTCGAACCCACGACATTCAGAACCACAATCTGACGCTCTAACCAACTGAACTACGTCCACCATATTCTTGTTAAGCGGGTGCAAAGGTACGAAAAAAAAATGGTTCTACCAAATTTTTTCGTACCTTTTTTCTTATTTTTTATTTTGCAGGGCTTGTTGGAACAACTGGAGCTGCCTTCTGGGCATCTGCACCAGCTGCAGGAACAGCCTTCTGAGCACCTGCTGCTGCATCCTTGCTAGCACCTGGCATAGCAGGAAGAGCGGTCTGCTCCTGAGTGGCTCCCTCCAAAACACTGTTTTCGCCAGCTGCCTGAGGGGCTACATAAGCACATGCCACGCTGATGACAACCAAGGCTACAGCGAGGCCCCATGTTAATTTCTCAACAATGTCAGTGGTCTTGCGAACACCCATGATTGAGTTGGTTGAAGAGAAGTTACTTGCAAGTCCACCTCCCTTTGATTCCTGGATGAGCACGATGAAAATCATCAGGATAGCTACCAGGACGATTAATACTACTAATAATGTGTAAGCCATTTTTTAAAACTAGTTTTATTTATTTATTATTCTTCTTTATTTCTATGTTTCGAAGTTTTCTTCCTTTGTTCCGAATATTACTTCTTCTTCTCATTATTTCTTCTTGCTGTTCAGCATCAGTTTCTCCAGAAATCTGAGCTGGTCAACATAATATCCGTTCTTGTTTGGATGCTGCTGATGCAGTCGGCTGATGATGTCGTAAGCCCTCTGATACTTGCCCTGCTTGATGTAGATTCGGGCGAGGGTTTCGGTGAATACGCCGCTTGTATCCTCTTCGCCGTCCTTGTCGGCATCAGTCTGAAGTTCGGGAGTGAATTCAGGCTTGTAATCTTCGTCCTGTTGGATTTTAGGCAGTTTAAATCCGCCATCCTCCATAAAGTCGTCGATAAGACTCATGGTGCGCGAAGTATCTTCAGGCTCCTGCTGGTCTTCAGTCTCCATGAGATACGCCACATAGTCTACCGCTGCATCGGCTGGTGTAGGCTTGCGCTTCTCCTTCTTCTTCTCTTCCTCTTCGGCATCCATCGGTATGGAACCCAGGAAGTGGTCGATGAGGTCGCTAGTACGGTCGCCGCACTTTTCTTCTCCCGTTCTCACTTTTTCTGTACCTTGCTGCTGGTTGGTTTCAGTCTCAGCAGGATCGGGTTTTATTTGATAGTGGGCTGCCTCTACCATCTCGAAGATGATTTTGCGGTCGGTGATGTAGATGGCTGCTCGGCGCAGTTCTTCGTCAAAACTTGGGTCGTGGAGCAGGTACAGATTCTTCAACATCAGCAGGCGCGCCGTCTGATAATACGGATATAGAGCCAAGAGGGCGCGCAAGTCGTAGAGCGTCTCTCGGTTCATCTCCTCCGGGTGTTGTATCAATCTGCTTAATTCCACGATTTTTTCTATTAACTTTTAACTATTAACTTTTAACTTTTCTACCAGTTAGCCACCGTAGCGTTGAATATTTGGTCTACCAGGTCTTTGATAATCTGGGTTACCAGTTCTTCCTGCACCGAGGCAAGGCTCTGGGTGGTGTCGTAGGTCTTGGCAGATGTAAACTGCTTTTCGAAGTCCTCGGCATGGTTCTTGGTGTTGGTGAAGCGCACGTTTACGGTTATGCTGAGCTCAGTCTGGGCTGAGTATCCCTCAGAACTTACCGATTTGTTTCGCTGAGAATATTGGGTGATTTCGCCCTCTATCTTCAGGTCGCCGTTGCGCGACACCTGTATGAGCTGGGTGTTGCTGGCAAATTTATCCTTGAGTTCGTTGTTGAACATCGGACCCATCGGACCCCATACATAGGAACTTCTGATAGGGAAGTCGGCAATCTGTATGGTCTTGGTTTTGGTGTAGTCGATGCTGGCACCGTTGAACTTGTAGCTCACGGAGCATGCGGCCATGACCGCCACCATCAGTGTGACTCCTATTATATATAGGTACGCGCGTATATGCTTCATAACTTATATTTGTTAATCTTTCTGTAAAGGGTTCTGTCGGAGATGCCCAGTTCTTCAGCCGCTTTCTTGCGGTTTCCGTTGTTTCTCTCCAGTGCCTTTTCTATCATCTGTTTGCTCAGGTCGCTGAGGTTCAGATTCTCGTTTTCTTCCTTAATTTCTTCAATCTCCGCATCCTCGGTTTCGGGCTTGTAAGCACCCCTCATGCCTCCTGCAGCCATTTCCTGGCGTATGTGCTGGAGCTCGTCGAGATCGGTAATTGGAGGTACGGAAGATACCGAAGAAACCGGAGAAACTGATGAAACCGGAGCTACGGATGGAACCGTTGAAACCGGAGCTACCTGGGTGTTTGGCTGAACCGGCGAAACATATCCGCTGGTGCCGCCCAGCTGGCGTGCCTCATCGAGCTGCTTGCGCAGGCTGTTCATCTCTCGTCTCAGGTCGCTCACGTTGCCCCTCAGTTCGTAGAGAATCTTGTAGAGCAGTTCGCGCTCGCTGGCGTAGCTGTGGTCGCCGTTGCCGTCCTTCTGTATGGTGGCGAGCTGTGTAGACTCCTCATCTCTCGGAATGAACTGGGTGATGGTTTGTGCATCGATTACTCTTTCGCGGCTCAGCACCGACATCTGTTCGGTGATGTTCTTGAGCTGTCTCACATTTCCCGGCCATTTGTATTTCAGCATGATCTGCTTTGCCTCATCCGAGAGTGAAATCTTAGGCAGACGGTATTTTTCGGCCATCTGCATGGCGAAGAGGCGGAAGAGCAGGAGAATGTCGTTGCCCCGCTCCCTTAGTGCAGGCATCTGTATAGGGATGGTGTTGAGGCGGTAGTAGAGGTCCTCGCGGAATCGTCCTTCGCTCACAGCCTTGCGCATGTTTACGTTGGTGGCTGCCACGATGCGTACATCCGTTTTCCTTATCTCTGTACCGCCCACGCGGATATATTCTCCCGTTTCAAGCACGCGCAGCAGTCTTGCCTGCGTCTGTATTGGGAGTTCGCCTACCTCGTCGAGGAAGATGGTGCCCTTGTTGGCAATGCCGAAGTAACCTTCGCTTTCACCTATGGCTCCGGTGAAGGATCCCTTCTCGTGTCCGAAGAGTTCGCTGTCGATGGTTCCCTCCGGAATGCTTCCACAGTTGATGGCGAAATATTTCTCTCTTCGTCGTGGCGAATTGTCGTGAATCACCCTTGGAATGATTTCCTTACCCACACCACTTTCGCCGATGATGAGCACGGAAAGATCGGTCGGCGCTACCTGGAGAGCAACGTCGAGCGCATGGTTCAATCCGTCGCTGTTACCGACGATATTGTAGCGTTGTTTTATCTTTTGTAGTTCGGAAGTATCCATTTAGCTGCCAAAATTACTCATTTTTTCTGAATTATCAGCATTTTTTCTTTATTTTAACGTTCGGGAGGTCTGATTACAGGGCAGATTTGCCGTTTTTGGCATCATCTGCCCTCCCAAATCTTTCTTTATCCCTTTTTTGGTGGGATAAGGCATCTTTCTTTTATCCCTTTTTCTTAGGGATGGAGAATCTTACCTTCTCGCTCTCGTCACGCTTCTCGTGGTAGAGTTTTGGCAGTGGATTCTCGTAGGCCTCATCATACTCCTCGCGGTTACAGAAGGCATCCAGCGCCATGTAAATGGCGTTGCGGAAGGAGAATGGGTCGGCCTCGTTGCAGCCCGTGATGCTGTAGCTAGGAGTGGTGTTGGCGGCGGTGTGCACGAGAGGCAGACCAGCTGTGAAAAGCACGCCATCCTCGGTGTAGAGCGAATGGAACGGGGTAGTGGCTTGATCGTGATACATGGCCATGATGCCGTCGAACTCTACGAAATGGCCGTTGCCGAAGAAGTCGTCGGCAGGGTAAGGACCGAAAGCCTGAATCTTCTGCTCGGCAAGTTGGTCAATGGCTGGGATGATGATTTCAGTCTCCTCTGATCCGCAACTCTCCTCGCCGTTGCTGCTTGGGTTTAAGGCGAGCACGGCGATGCGCGGATTAGTAATCATGAAGTCGCGCTTCAGTGATGTGTGCATCTGCTTCACCTTCCCGATAATGAGTTCCTGAGTGATGGCTGTCGGCACGTCCTTGAGTGGAGTCTTTCCGGTGACGGATGATATGCGGAGGTCGCCGCCGCAGAGGATGGAAAGACCCTTGGCACCTTCGCCCAGGCAGGTTTCAATGTATTCCTTGTGCCCCTTGAACTGGAAGCCCTCAATCTGGGCGTTCTGGTTGTTGATGGGCGCGGTAACGAGCACGTCGAAGAGCTCGTCGCGGTAGTCGGTCATGGCGCGGTCGAGTGCCTTGACGGCAGCAGCGCCTGATTCCTCGGTAGGCATGCCCATGTCTACCTTCACCTCCTCATCCACAGCCGGCAGGAGGTTGATTCTTCCATCTTCAGCATCTTCTGCTTTCTGGATGATGGAGAACTGGGCAGGCAGATTCATCGCCTTGCGGTAATAAGCTGCCACTTTAGGCGAACCGTAGATGATAGGGGTACAATACTCCAACATCTCTGGCTCACTGAATGCCTTAAAAATGAGTTCGTATCCGATACCGTTGGTATCTCCGTGAGTGATGGCCACTCTAATCTTTTTGCTGTCCATTTATCGTTTTATTTTATAGTAGAAATCGCAGCTTCTAGCTGCTTGATTAATATTTTCTTTTTCATTTCGGGCGCATAGACGAAGCCGATGATGATGATTTCATCCCCCGTTTTTCTCAGGCGGATGCGCCTCATCACGTAGGGGCCTCCCATGGCGTCGCCCTTCATCTCCCAGAGTCCTTTTTCTGAAAGGACCGGGATTATCATGTACATGCTGTCGGTTTCGCCGGGCATGTTTGTGCGGAGCATGCTGTCAATCTGCTGCTTCTCTTGAGCAGGAAAAGTATCAGAATTGGCTTTCCCTCTTCGTTCTTCCCTCTTCACTTTCATGAGGATGAGGTTCTTCATGCCCGAACTGGCGTTGTTTGAAATCCAGATGAAGTTTCCGGCCTTCTTGCTTGCCTGCATTTCGGCAGGGATGTTCATGCTGATGCCGAAGTTCTTCTTTACCAGTTGCTGCATCTCGCGGTTCTGCTTGCTCGGGTTGGTGGAGATGATGGAGGCGAGGTGCTCCAGTTCAGTCTCATCTACGAGCTGGCGCAGTTTCTCGGGGTTGAGTTTCTCTCTGAGTTGCTGCAGCGAGCGGGCAGAGATGCGGATGACGGTCTGCGGTGAAGCATTCTCGTTGCGGCTCAGCCTGACTGAGAATTCCGCTGCCGGGATGTTCACTACGATGCGAGTTCTTACGAGCAGGTAGCTGCCGTGGATCTTGCCCTTCTTAACCTGGATGAGCCGGCAGAGCGGTTCGGGTTGGGGCAGGGCAGGCACCTCTTCCGTCAGTATCTTCGTAACGATGCTGTCGGTATCTCCCTCGAGCACCACCTCGTAAGGCTGTCCTGTGCTCTTGGGCAGTTTTCTGTTTCTTCCTCCTCCCGGGCTGCAACTTGCCAGAAAAAGGAATAAAAGACAGCCGGCAAGTAGGATCTTTAAAGATTCTCTAACCATTTTTTCCCCACCTTTCCTTACTTATTCATCTTCTCTTTATCCTCGTGCTCACGGATTTCTCCGATTTTCTTCGAGGTGCTGAGCAGACCGCAGGCAGCGTAGATGTCCTGGCCGCGGCTGGCACGGATGGTGGTGAAGACACCATGCTGGGTGAGGTAATCACGGAACTGCTCCATCTTCTCATCATCCACACCCTGCAGAGGGATGTCTGGAATCTGATGGAAACGGATCAGGTTGAAGCGGCAGTCAAGTCCCTTCACCAGTTTGATGATGGCCTTGGCATGCTGCATACTGTCGTTTACGCCCTTAAAGACGATGTACTCGAAACTCAGGCGGCGCTGATGAGAGAAATCATAATTCCTCAGCAGTTCTACCACCTGCTCAATGCCCATACCCCTTTCGGCAGGCATCAGTTCGGCGCGCTCAGAAGGGATAGGGTCGTGCATGCTGATGGCCACATGGCAGTCGCTCTCTTCGAGGAACCGCTTCAGCTTGTTCTTCACACCCACCGAACTTACCGTGATTCGCTTCGGGCTCCATGCCCAGCCGTAGTCGGCGGTGAGAATCTCCGTGGCGCGCAGCACATTGTCGAGATTATCCATCGGTTCGCCCTGACCCATGAACACGATGTTGGTGAGCTTGTCAACCTCCGGCAGCGAGTAAATCTGGTTCAGAATGTCGCCGGCAGGCAAACTGCCCTCAAACCCCTGCTTGCCGGTCTGGCAGAACAGGCAGTTCATCTTGCATCCCACCTGCGAAGAAACGCACAGCGTGGCGCGGTCCTTATCCGGGATGTAAACCGTCTCGACAAATTTGCCGCTGCGGGTAGGGAAGAGGTACTTGATGGTACCATCCACCGAATGTTGTGCATCGGAATATCCGAAGCATCCTATTTCGTATTCGGCAGCGAGTTTGGCACGGTTCGCCTTAGAGACGTTGGTCATCTCATCAATGCTCTTCACATGCTGCTCATAGAGCCACTTCGCCATCTGCCCACCGGTGAAGGCGGGCATGCCTAAGTCCTTTGCCACCTGCTTCAATTCGGCAAGTGTAAGGCCCAAAAGATATTTTTTTTCATTATTCATACTGCAAAGATAGTGTTTTTTGCCGAAAAATTAGTATCTTTGCCACATATTTTAATATAATAAGATAAAATAAAGATAAAAAACACAGATTTAGCCCCCCGAAAAGGGCTGAAGTGAACAAAAATAACGTAAGAAAATGAGAGAAAAAATAGACCTTTTCTTGCCTTGCGAATACATCGACGATGCGCAGAATGCCTTGTCGGTGCTTCATGAGTACAAGACTGTACAGCATATCCACTTCCTGGTGAGTGCTGATTTTGCCGCTCATCATCAGGTGCCCGAAGGATGTACGTTTGTCATCACCGACCGCCTGGAAAGCAGTAACACCATTGTCAGCATCGCTGAAAATACAGATGCCGACTACGTGATGATCTGTACCCGCCACACCACCATAGGATGGGGAAACAACACGCTGGAGCGATTCCTCAGAGTGGCTGATGATACGGATGCCGTCATGGTTTACGCCGACCATTACAAGATGGTGGAAGGCAAGATGGAGAAACATCCGGTAATTGACTACCAGTCAGGTTCTTTGCGAGATGACTTCGACTTTGGAAGCCTCTGGTGCATCAAGGCACAGGCGCTGGCCGACTACATCGCCCAATCCGACCGCGAAGAGTATCAGTTTGCCGCCCTCTACGACCTCCGTCTCTATCTGAGCCGCGTGGGTGAAATCTTCCATCTCAACGAATTCCTCTATTCAGAAGCCGAACTCGACACCCGTAAGAGCGGCGAGAAGCAGTTTGACTACGTAAACCCGCGCAACCGCGAGGTTCAGATTGAGATGGAAAAGGCATGCACCCAGCATCTGGGCAAGGTGGGCGCCCTGATAGATACCACCTCCTACCGCCAGCCCGACTTCGGTGAGCAGGAATTTGAATACGAGGCATCTGTCATCATCCCCGTCTTCAACCGCGAAAAGACCGTGGCTGATGCCGTGAAGAGTGCGCTGGGACAGAAGGCAAACTTCAAGTTCAACGTCATCGTAGTGAACAACCATTCTACCGACCGCACCGGAGAAATCCTGGATGAACTTAAAGCAGACAACCTGATACAGATTATTCCGGAGAGAACTGACCTGGGAATAGGCGGATGCTGGAACGAAGCCATCAACAGCAGTTTCTGCGGAAAGTTTGCCGTACAGCTTGACAGCGATGACCTCTATTCTTCACCAAAGACACTCCAGAAGATAGTAGATGCCTTCTACAAGCAGAAGGCAGCCATGATTATCGGCTCGTACCGCATGTGCGACTTCGACCTCAACACCCTGCCACCGGGACTGATAGACCACAAGGAGTGGACCGATGAAAACGGATGCAACAATGCACTGCGTATCAACGGCTTGGGTGCTCCGCGCGCCTTCTTCACTCCGCTGGTCAGACAGATCCAGTTTCCTAACACCTCGTATGGTGAGGATTATGCGCTCGGCTTGGCATTTTCGCGCCGTTACCGCATCGGCAGAATCTACGACGAACTCTACCTCTGCCGCCGTTGGGGAGGCAACAGCGATGCAGCCCTCAGTGTGGAGAAGGTGAATGCCAACAACCTGTATAAGGACCGCCTGCGCACCATGGAACTGAAGGCACGTCAGCACCTGCTGCAGGGCAAGGCCGACATCATGGAAGACAGCAGCATCTCGCGCTTCTTCAACCGTCAGCTGGAGGTATGGGCAGATGCGCGCCACCGCTTCCGCGACCTCAAGCACGTAGAAACCCGCCAGCTCTCCGACCAGCTGAAACTGCAGTGGAACCCAGCCCGCATCGTAAGTACGGGCGCCAAGATAGATAAGAAAACCCTGGGCGAGCGCCCTTGCTTCCTTTGCGACAAAAACCGTCCTAAGGAACAGATGTCGAAGCAGATAGACGAGAAATTCCATCTTCTGGTGAATCCGTTCCCGATTCTCCCTGTCCACTTCACCATTCCGGCACGCAAGCACCAGCCTCAGCTCATCTACAAGAACTACGGTGAGATGCATCGCTTCATCAGTCTGCACAGCGACCTGATGGTGTTCTACAACGGTCCGAAGTGTGGTGCATCGGCTCCAGACCATCTTCATTTCCAGGCAGGAACCAACGGCATCCTTCCTCTGCAGACCAACTGGCAGCGCCTCTCCCGCAACCTGACCGACGTCATCTCTCTGAACGATGAGGAGAAAATCTCAGTGGTTCGCGACTTCCTCGTTCCCGCCTTCGTCATCATCTCGAAGAGTGCCGAGAGCGATGAGGCTCTCTTCCGCCGTCTCTACAAGGCAATGCCTCAGCGTGGCGACGAAACCGAACCGATGATGAACATCATCTCCTGGCGCAAGGGCGAGGAATTCATCAGTGTGGTCATTCCGAGAGAAAAGCACCGTCCGGAAGCCTATTTTGCCGAAGGCGACGCCCAGTTTGTTGTTTCGCCGGGAGCCTTGGACATGAGCGGTCTCATCATCACCCCTCGTGAGGAAGATTTCCGCAAACTGACCGAGGAGAAGGCACTCTCGCTGCTGCAGGAATGTGGCGTTTCGGAAGAAAAGATGAACGCCATCATCGCCAAACTGAAGGCATCTAAGGATGCCGAGGATGCAGCCGAAGCCTCTTCCACCTTATATAATAAAGGTAAGCAGCCCGACGTAACGGTGGGCATCGTGAGTGCGCAGAAGATTCATTTCTCGCTCAACAAACCTTATCTTGCCAAGGGCGAAAAGGTGCTGGGCGAACAGGTGGTAGAATTCTCAGAGGGCGGTGTGCTCTGGAACGGCAACCAGTACAGCCAGCTTACCTTCCATCCGCAGAGTGCCGACGCCTCGTTTTCGCTGAGCGACGTAACCATCGGTGTCAACTTCCACTGGGAGCGCAAGGAAACCCAAACCTTCCTGGGCACGCTCCGCTTTGTGGTAGAATCGGATAAGATTGTGGCAATCAATGAGTTGCCTGTAGAGAAATATCTTGAGAGCGTCATCAGCAGTGAGATGAGTGCCACTTCGAGTCTCGAACTCCTGAAGGCGCACGCCGTCATCTCCCGTTCATGGCTCCTGGCACAGATGCAGAAGCGCAGAGAGGTGGCTGAGAGCGGCAACAACTTCTTCTCTTTCACCAAGAAAGAAGATACGCTAATCCGTTGGTACGACCGCGAAGACCACACCCTCTTTGATGTCTGTGCCGACGACCACTGCCAGCGCTACCAGGGTATCACCAAGGAAACTTCGCCTCATGTAGCCGAAGCCATCCGCCAGACTAAGGGGCAGATTCTGATGGACGGCGAAGAAATCTGCGACGCAAGATTCTCGAAATGCTGCGGCGGAATCACCGAGGAATTCCAGTATTGCTGGGAGGACACGCCGAAGACTTATCTCACGGCGGTTCGCGACATTGCTCTGGGCGTGGAACATACACTGCCTAATCTGACCAATGAGGAGGAGGCTGAGAAATGGATCCGCTTCAATCCGCCAGCTTTCTGCAACACGCAGGACAAGAAAATCCTGTCAGAAGTGCTCAACGACTATGATCAGGAAACCGTCAATTTCTACCGCTGGAAGGAAACGCTCAGCCAGGAGAAGTTGCAGCAGCTCATCGCCGACAAACTGAAGATGGACCTGGGTGCCATCCTTGACATGAAGGCCGTGGAGCGCGGAAAGAGTGGAAGAATCAGCAAACTCCAGATTATAGGAACCGAGAAGACCTTTACCATCGGTAAGGAACTCGAAATCCGTCGTACGCTGAGCGACAGTCATCTGCTGAGTTCAGCCTTCGTGGTGGATAAGTATGATAAGGATGAGCAGGGAGTGCCTCAGCGTTTCGAACTCATCGGAGCCGGTTGGGGGCATGGAGTAGGCCTCTGCCAGATTGGTGCTGCCGTGATGGGCGAGCAGGGTTATCATTATGATGTCATCCTGCTGCACTACTATCAGGGTGCTGAAATCAAGAAACTTTATAAATAGTGATGTAAAATGGTAACAAAGAAAAACAGTCGGAGTCCATGGGCATGGATTCCGACCCTCTATTTTGCCGAAGGACTCCCCAACGTCATCGTAACCGCCCTCTCTGTGGTGATGTACATGCAGTTGGGGCTGACCGATGCTGAGGTGGGTCTCTATACCGGATGGCTCGCCCTTCCCTGGGTCATCAAGCCCTTGTGGAGTCCGTTCATAGATTTGCTGAAGACTAAGCGCTGGTGGGTGCTCACCATGCAGGCTCTCATCGGAGCTGCCCTTGCCGGCATCGCCTTCTCGCTGCCTACCGCCTTCTGGTTCCAGGCCACGATGTGCTTCTTCTTCCTCATCGCTTTCTGTAGTGCCACCCACGACATTTCGGCAGATGGTTTCTACATGATTGAGCTGGATGAACATACGCAGACTAAGTTTGTAGGCTTGCGAAATACCTTCTACCGCCTCGCCATCATCTTTGTGAATGGTTTTCTGGTGATGCTGGCAGGTGTGCTTCAGGTTCTCTTCCGCAACCAGATTCGCTTCTCATGGGCGCTTATCTTTTACGGACTGGCAGGTATCTTCATCGGTTTGTGGCTCTACCACAGCCGCTTCATGCCGCGCCCGAAGGATGATATGCAGACCGACAGAACGGTGGGTGAAGTGGCTCATGAACTGAAGAACATGTTCCGCACCTTCTTCGTGAAGTTCGGATTGGGTGAAACCGTCTGTGTGATGCTCTTTCTCTTGCTCTACCGATTCCCTGAAGCGCTTCTGAACACCATGACCAAGACCTTCATCCTCCGTCCTAATTCGCAGGGTGGACTGGGACTGTCACCGCAGGAATATGGCTTTGCCAATGGTACTGTGGGTCTCATCGGTCTGCTGCTGGGTGGCATCCTCGGAGGCATCCTGGTGAGCAGGGACGGAATGAAGAAATGGCTCTGGCCGCTGGTTTGCGCCATCACCTTGCCCGATGTGGTTTACATCTATCTGAGCTATTCGCTCAACAGCAACCTCATCGTGGTTTCCAGCTGTCTTTTTGTCGAGCAGTTGGGTTATGGTCTGGGCTTCACGGTTCTTACCCTCTACATGCTGTTCTACAGTCAGGGAAAGTTCAAGACCTCCCATTATTCCATCTGTACGGGCATCTCCTATCTCGGATTGATGCTGCCGGGCATGGTTTCGGGATATCTGAAGGATATGGTAGGTTACCGCATGTTCTTCATCATCGTGATGGCATGTTGCGCCATTACCTTCCTGG
>ERZ869991.680-NODE-680-length-11649-cov-5.436398_pt1 | contig 11649 bp, 7 predicted proteins | sample MGYA00520862_ERZ869991 | MGnify/ENA primary metagenome ERZ869991 (study PRJEB32232, sample SAMN07284978) | human gut metagenome | biome: human-associated habitat; material: feces | host: Homo sapiens | place: Tanzania | collected 2014-08-11 ...
CCTCACCCTCAGAATGTCGATAAACAAAGGGCTTTTAGGTAATGTGTGAGGGTGTGAGGGTAATTTTACGAAAAAACTTTTTGGGTTACAATAAGAGGATTTATCGTATATCAATTATAACAATCCGAGTTCTTTCAGCTTATTTTCAATCACTTCAACACCGCCCGTCACGTTACTCTCGATGTTGAGCGGCATAACGGGGTCGTGGAGCGACATGCGGAGCAAGAGCCAACCTTCTTCGTCGGTATTTCGGCAGCTTACACGCACTCCTTCGTAGTTAGGTTCCACGAGAGTCCAGCCCGGAACGGCAGCAAATTTCTCCTTCATATCCTCAAGAACCTTTGCACCATATGCCTTGAAATCCGGTTGGGTAAGCTTAATTCTTATCTCCTTGCTCTCCTTCGGTTGCTTCAGGGTGGCGATAAGGTCTTGCAACTGCTTCCCTTCTTTGTTCAGTTTGGCGGCATCGATGATAAGTTTTGCTGCGAGATAAGCACCGTCGTCGAGGAAATAGTTCTCGCGAAGGGCGGCATGACCAGACGTCTCAATGGCAAGCCAACACTCCTTGCCGGCATTGTTCAGACGGATGCCCTCGTTGATAACGTTCTTGTATCCACGGCGGAAGCGGTGGTGTTTGCCTCCATGCTCACTGATGAAGTCAGCCAGTCCGTCGGAAGTAACAGAGTCGGTAACCACGGTGCTTCCGGGATGCTCCTTCAGTATTACGGCGGATATCAGCGCAATCAGAGTATTGCGGTTTATCGGATCGCCCTTGTGGTCTACGATCGCCGAGCGGTCTACGTCGGTATCGAAGATAATGCCGAGGTCGGCATGGCATCGCTTCACGGCATCACATATCGAGTTCATGGCATCTGCGTTCTCCGGATTCGGAATATGGTTCGGAAAACTGCCGTCGGGGTCAAGAAATTGGCTGCCAGTAGTATCAGCGCCGAGCTGACAGAGAATCTTCTCGAAGAATCCGCCGTTTCCATTGCCGGCATCAACGATGATATGCATACCCTTTAGAGGATGAGTATAGTCTTCGGCATTCACGCCTTTGCGGATATAATCGGCAAGATGACGGGAATAGACCGACATAAAGTCGAGCACAGAGCTGCTACCTTTTGTCCCATTATATTTATAGTCGCCCTTTGCTGCAATATCAAGAATTGCAGTGATGTCCTTCTTGTCGAGTCCGCCCTTAGGAGTAAAGAACTTCAGTCCGTTGCGGTTGAATGGCAGATGACTTGCCGTTACCATCACCGAGGCAGACGCCTTTATAGGTTCGCTGACTGTTGTCATAAACATGGCTGGAGTAGAAGCCAACCCACAGTCTACTACATTAGCGCCAGCTTCAACTGCACCATTTACGAATGCCGCTTTCAGACTCTCGCCGGAGAGGCGGCAGTCAGTGCCGATGGCGATCTTTATTTCGTTGTCGCCAGTAGTATTCCTTATCCATTTCACGAACGACTGTGCTATAATCTCAGTCGCTTCCGGTGTAAGATTAACATGTTCGCCCTCGATACCTTCGAGAGCCACGCCCCTGATGTCGGAGCCATTTTGTAGTTTTTCCCAATTCATGGTTTATATGATTAATTTTATTAATGTCAGCAAACTTACATATTTTTTTTCAATTATCAACGATGAGAAATAAAAAAAGCAAGTCTTTTACAACGAATTGTCGTTTTTAAAAGACTTGCCTTTATATATTTGAGCATCAGAACTGCTCCAGTATCTCAATCCTCTTCCTTGTATCGGGATGGGTGGAGAAGAGCGAGGAGAGGAAGCTCAAGGCTCCGCCTGTCGTAAGATGTTGCGGATGGATGATGAAGAGCTGAGCCACGTCGTCGCGCTTCACGCCCTGCAGTCCCGGGTCTCCGCTAATCTTTCTGAGTGCCGAGGCAAGGGCAAGAGGGTTTCCGCAAAGTTCTGCACCGCCGGCATCCGCCATATATTCACGCTTGCGACTGATGGCGAAACGCGTGAGGGCAGTGAATAGATAAGCCACAGCACAGAGCACGTAGCCGATAATCAATACCACAATCATTGCTATGCCGCTACTGCGGTTGTCATCGTCATCGCTACCGCCGATTCTTCGGCTGCCGCCTCCGAACCACATCATGTTGTACATCATCTGAACTATTACGCTCATCACCGTAGATATGATACCCACGAAGATTATACTCGTGATGAGCAACCTGGTGTCATGATTGCGGATATGAGTCAGCTCATGACCGATAACTCCTGCGAGTTCATCATCGTCGAGAAGATTCATAAGTCCGGTAGTGACGGTAACGGTATAGCTGTTTTTGTCTATACCGCTGGCAAAGGCGTTGAGCTGCGGGTCGTCCACCATGTTAATCTTCGGCATGTCCATACCAGCCGTCATACAGAGATTTTCTACGATGTTATACAGACGTGGGTTCTCCTTGCGGCTCACGGAGTGTGCTCCTGTTGCAGCGCGCACCATGGAGGTGTTGAAGAGAAAGGCGATGGCAAACCATATCGCCACGCCGCCCACGACCCATGGCAGGGCATTGAGGAAATAATACTTCACTACCTCTGGATCCATTTGGTGTACCACGTTACCGTATTGGTCGTAATATCCGTTGCCGAAATAGTTAAGCAGGGCGATAAACGCCCACACCACCCCGAGAATTATCAGGGGAAACATCAGCAGCAACAATAGTGTCATTCTGTTGTTGCGGCTGATTTGAGTATGCATTCCTACGTATTTCATAATGCCTTAGGGCTTTTAGAATTTAATCTCCGGTGCCTTGTCCATAGCAGCGCGACTCTCCTGTGGAACCTCGAACATCGGTTGGCGTGAGAATCCGAACATCTTGGCAAATAGGTTGCTCGGGAAGGTCTCAACGGCATTGTTGAGTTCGCGGGTAGCAGAGTTGAAGAAGCGGCGCACGGCAGCGAGTTTGTTCTCGATGTCGGCAATTTCGCTCTGTAGTTGCATGAAGTTCTGGTTAGCCTTCAGGTCTGGATAAGCCTCGAGCGAAACCTTCAGTCCGGCAAGAGCCGATGTTAGCTGGTTGTCCGCCTGAATCTTGTCGTTAATTGTCGTGGCACCCATTGCTGCTGTGCGTGCATCAGTAACGCGCTGCAGTGTTTCCTTCTCGTGAGTAGCATAACCCTTTACTGTTGCCACGAGCTGCGGGATGAGGTCGTAGCGCTGTTTCAGTTGAACGTCGATGTTGGCAAAGGCATTCTCGCGATTGTTGCGCAGCTTCACTAAGTTGTTGTAGATACTCACAAGCCATATCGCCAAGATGACGATGACTACCAGGATAATGATTGTTGTTGTTGACATAGTTTTTCTTGTTTTAATTCCGGTTCCTTATTATATATCAAGTATCGGAGGTTGTTAATAATATTGTCTTATCTTCGCTTTATATACGATAGCTTTATCAGCATAACTACAAAAGTAATGCCTTTTATTTACAAAATGCCATAATTTTAAGTTTTGTTTTAGTTTGTATATACATTTTCCAAGAAATATCGCCATCAGTAATCAATTTTTCATATAAAATAAAAATCATATCCAGTATTTTTATTATTTTTGTGGCTGTATACAGTATGGCTTTCCGTGCTCAAGACATGCAGACATAGACAGTCAGCTTCAAATTTTTATAATTTAACCCTATCACGTTTATGAGAGTAAAATTTTCTATATCGATATTGGCAGCATTTCTCCTTATGACAGCGACGAGTTGTAGCGACAACGATGATAATCCTTCTGTGCCTGATGGATACATTTCAGACAAACTACCAACAAACGACGTAATAAAGAAAACCATTTCGGGTGCATATCTCGAATACGGCAGTCCGGAGAACGACGACTTTGCCGAGGCAGTAATGAAAAGACACACCTCAGGAAAGGCAACCGCCAATAGCGATAAGGTAAAAAGTGTATTTATCGACAAAGCGGTGTTGGGGACAATGGCAAACGACGACTACGAGAATATCGTGGCGTATATCATGACCGGCAAGACCTTGCTCGTGGTTAATCCTACTGTTGAAGCTTGGAACAAGTTTGCATACAATATCGCCGTGGCTTATACGAACATGACGAGAGACGACAAACTGCCAGACAACTATGTTGAAGAGGGGAAGAACTTCCTGAATATGCTGGTTCGCGACGTGAGACTTGCCCGCACTGGCGACATCTATGGACTTCCTATAGTGAAGACCGACAAAATGGGCATGGGGGATGTGTTCTCGAGTATTCTGACAATTCGTGGAAATGTTATACGCAGCTACGACAACGACATTCAGCAGAAGGCCGACTCGCTGACTACTGCAGAATATAAATACGACAAAAACGGTAATCTTGTTTCTTCATCCGTTGACGACAAGGCGCAGGCGGTAATGCCGGAATGTGAGGCAAATGACTACTCCGTGGGACTTATGGCCGACGACATTGCGGAGCGTATAGAGAAGGGCGACAGCAGTAATGGTGCTGACAATGTTCTGGCAACAAGAGCAGAAACAGGTGATTTGAAGAGTTTGATGGAAGCCCAGGAATTCTCACGCGTGTTCCGTGCCGACAACTTTGCATCACCAACAAGCTTGTACGACCGTCGCTCGTGTATTGTAGAGACTAATTATTACATCTGGGCAGTTTACGACTTCAATAAGGACACAGACTACTACATCGTTCATCAGGTGATAACCTCGCACAATGGTGACCTTGAATGTACTGATGGCACTCAGGGCTGGGACCGCGTGATTGGGGACAATATGTATCTTGGCTCATGGGCAGGCGATATGGCAAACAATATCAACCTGCTTGACGAAAAGGGAAATCCCGTAGACAACGTTAGCATTATCGACCCTCAGCCAACAACGCATCTCGGCACGGCAAGCCATACCACCGGCATAAACTATTCGTTCAGCGGAAATCTGGGACTTAACGTGCTCGGTCTTAACGGTGGTGTTGCAGGTTCGTTCGGCTTCACCGACTCTTATACCACTTCCACTCCAGACTATGCCACAGAGCTGAAAACATCCGGTTCGAATATAAAATGGAAGTTCAATGCCGCGAATGCCTACATCAAGGGACATTTTGCATGGGAAAGTAAGAATGCGACACATGAAGTGATACCATATTGCTACCGCAATGACTGTACCTTCAACCAGTCGTTCATCTACACCATAAAGAATCCGAAATCGGAAAGGTATATGCTTGATGCATACACATCTCTCGACCTCGTGAACTATGAGGGAGTAAATACATGGTTCTACATGACCGACAAATACAGCAACTACCGGAGCGACATAAAATACAGTTTTCTGCTCAACCCGCCAACCCGCCACAAGTCCGACTGGTACATGTCTATCGATGTGCCGCAGGGCATCTCGCAGGAGAGCGTACGCAGGTTCCTGGAGTCGCACTATGGCAAATACTGGAAGGAATCATTCACCTGCTATACATTCTCCGAGGGCGATGTCTTGCCGGTATATGGCGTGATGAATTCGCTGAAACACGATATACTGAACGACAAGGCTTCATGGAAGTCTGCCGGCTTCGTGGGCAAGTTCAACATCTATGTGCATCCAAGCACTTCGCCAGAAGTGTTGAAACAGTTTGACTTTACCGTAGAGTAACGACGGTATTTAAAACAAAATAATCTATACCTTTATACTATGCTAAGACAACGATATATCTATATTTTTTTATTCCTTGTTTTCTCTATGTCCATTAGTGCGGCAGATTTGCCGCACTATTCCTTTACGTCATACAACAGTGATTTTGGCTTTGTGCAAAAAGAGGTGATGAAGATAATGCAAGACCGCAACGGACAGATGTGGTTTGCCACTTGGGATGGACTTTACCGCTTCGATGGCTATAGCTTTTCCAATTATAAGGCTCGTCCAGGCGACGGTATACGTTTGGAGAGCAACCGCCTGGAGAGTATCTCTGAAGATGGCGACAATATATGGATGCGGGGTTACAACGGAAGTATCTCCCGCTTCAACAAGCGTACGATGCGCATTGACAATTTACCGATGAGCAACTACGTGGCACTGGAAGAACAAGCCTTGCCCGGTGGCGGAGTGATGGTTAGAATGGCAGATGGGAGAGTTGTAGTGGCTAAGGTAGACCGTTCTGATGATAAGATAATGGAAAGTGTGGTGTTCAGACAGAAGGGTGTTAGCGTAAGGAATGTTGTTGTAGGGAAAGATGGAACGCTGTGGATTCTTACCACTCATGGAACTTGGCTATATAATCCGTCGAAACGTAAATTAGAAAAGATTTTCAGTGGGATTGAATGCAGCAGTATGTCTATTGGAAAAGGTAAAAGTATCTTTTGTTGTTCAAGAGGACATTATGTCGTTTTGGAAGGCGGAAAAACGGTTAGAAGAAAACTTCCTACACCATTTCCCGTCAGTTCGGCGGTATTTCTCCGCAACGGCAAGTTATTGCTCTCGACACTTGGCGACGGACTGTTCCTTGTCGGTAGAGATAATACCGTGGAGCGGCATTTTACGACAGCCAACAGTAATCTTGCCTCAAACCACATATCTCGATTGCAGTGCGACCGTTTTAGTGATGTATGGTTCTGTACCAACAAACCAGGCGTAATGCGCTATTGTCATACCACTGGAGAACTTCAGAGTCTTCATCTTCAGGGAGAGTTTAGCGGTGATCCTTCGATGTGGCGCAACGACATAAAGATTGTGGAAGATTCAAGAGGAAATCTCTGGCTCACACCTTCCGGAAACGGCATGGCAATGTATGACAGAAGAAACAACCGGCTTGTACCGTTTCTTGACCAAAACCGTCATTATGCCTGGACTGCCGAGAATACAGTAATCGACATGTTTGTGGATAGGCAAGACAACGTGTGGTTCTGTGGAAAATATACGGGACTGCAAAAGGCTACATACAATGCACCGCAATTTAATACCCTAAACCATGTGGCGCCAACAGAGAGCGGACGTGATGTAAGAGGCGTGTTCCAGGATTCCAAAGGACGGATATGGCTCGGTGCAAAGAGTGGAGTGGTCAGTGTGTACGACAGTCAGCTGCGTTTTATCGGCAATCTTACGGCAGACGGCAGACTGTCGGCATCCTTCACTTCACAGGTAGGTCATGCCTATGCCTTTGCTGAACAGAAAAACGGAGTGATATGGATAGCAACAAAGTTCAGTGGACTTCTTCGTCTGCAACCTTCGGGGGTAAATACCTTCCGCCTCAAGCGGTTTACAGCCGACGGCAGTCGCTATAGTCTGCCTCACAACGATGTCTTCTCTCTTTGTATCGACCGTCATAACCGACTTTGGGGTGCAACCTTCGGCGGCGGAATATTCTATACAGACCTTTCGGCAAAGGAGCTGCGCTTTATACATTCAGCCAATCAGCTCTCGTCGTATCCAATACAGAAGTTCGGCAGAACACGCTTTGTCACTTCCGACGGACACGGGAATATCTGGGTGTGTGCCACATCAGGACTGCTCCGCTTTAGCGACAACTTCCGCCGTCCAGAAAAGATACACTACATTTCATATACACGACAGCCAGACAATGCCTCGTCGCTAAGTTACAACGATGTGCTTGAGGCATACTTCACGAGCAGCGACTCCATGTATGTGTGTACTTACGGAGGAGGATTCTGCCGAGTGGAGCGCAGTTCGGGCGACAGTCTTCGCTTTACGCCATTTACCACAGCCAACGGATTGCGCAGCGATGTTGTCTTTTCCGTACAGGAAGACCGTAGCGGTAACCTCTGGTTCGCCTCAGAAAACGGATTCGTAAAGTATTCGCCTCAGAAAAACAGTGTGGAGAATTTCTCCTCGCGCTTCTTCGGCAAACAGATAGACATCAACGAAGGTATGGCGTTGAGGCTTCGCGACGGCAGATTGCTTTACCCGTCGCGTAACTGCACCGCCGTTTATTTCAATCCGGAGAAGATAAAGGTAAGTCGGTTTGTACCAAAGATAATCCTTACAAAACTGTTTGTTGACCAAACGGAGCAGTTGCCTTCGGCAGGCGACAATGCGATACTTGAAGAAGACATAAACAGCGTGCAATGCATAACGCTGCCATCAGGCAAGAACAGTTTCAATCTTGAATTTGCAGCCCTTGATTTTCGTGATCCCTCAAATATTAGTTATGCCTACATGATAGATGGAATAGATGCCGGCTGGAACATGATAGGCAATCGCCACAGTGCCATCTACAACAATCTGCCGCCAGGAAAATATATGCTTAAAATACGCTCAACAAACAGCGACGGCTTATGGGTGAACAATATGCGAAGGATAGAAATAGAGGTATTGCCCTCGTTCTGGCAGACGGGATGGGCTTGGCTGTTGTATGGTTTGATAGCCGTTCTCGCTGTATGTATCACGGCATACGTCTTTGCCACTATCCTTCAGCTGAAGCAGAAAGTGGCTGTAGAACAGGAGATTTCCGACCTCAAGATGAAGTTCTTTACCAATATCTCTCATGAGATACGCACTCCGCTCACACTAATCTCAGGTAGTGTGAAAGAGATGTTGCGCCGCGGCGTAAAAGAGAAGAATCTTGCAGATGCTCTGCATGTAGTAGACATCAATTCCGACAGACTGTTGAGACTTGTCTGTCAGATTCTCGACATAAGGAAGATCGAGAGCGGAAACATGAAACTCTCGTTACAACGCATAGACATCGGCGTGTTTATAAGTTCGCTGATTGGCAATTTCCGTAATCTCGCCAGTGAGCGAGGCATAAGCCTCAGTCTTGTAAAGCCAGAAGAAAAGGTCTTTGTATGGGCGGACTGCGAGAAGCTCGACAAGGTGATATTCAATCTTCTCTCGAATGCCTTCCGCTTTACACAACGAGGAAAAAGTATTCTTGTCAGTGTGGAGCTGTCGGGCAGTGGTGTCGTTGTAAGAGTAAAAGATGAAGGTAGCGGTATTGCCTCCGACCGTATCAGCTCTATCTTCCGCCTGTTCAGTTCCGATAACGAGGGCAGTGCCGTTAGTCAGCCACACACAGGAATAGGGCTTGCCCTTACCAAAGACCTCGTTGAGCTGCACCATGGCACGATACATGTAGAAAGTCAACTCGGCAAGGGCAGCACCTTTATCATCGAACTGCCGTCGAACGCTCCAGGGACATGTCCTGAAGCTAACTATATCATGGAGGACACTACTCCGTATACGGCAGAAGAGGGTAGGGTGGAGACTGAAAGTGAAGCCTTCGACGAGGATTCAGACAGTAATGACATGGATATGAAAGCCAGGCTGACGATACTTGTCGTTGAGGATAATGCCGATATGCGCAACTTCATTTCCCTAATACTTCGCGAAGAATACAATATTGTAACTTCTGCCAACGGCAAGATTGGAATGGAGAAGGCTGCCGAGCTGCTACCCGACCTGATAATTTCTGATTATATGATGCCGGTGATGGATGGAGTGGATATGGCAGGACATCTGCGCAAAGACATTTCAACGAGTCATATTCCTATTATCATGCTGTCGGCTCGTACTGATGAGGCTTCGGTGATACTTGGACTTCGCACTGGCGTTGATGCATATATAGAGAAGCCCTTTAGTGCTGATGTCCTGAGGGCGAGAATCAGAAATCTCATAGAGATGCGCAGCAGTCTGCAACGGATGTATTTCGAACGCTTTGTGAATAAGAGCAGTGTTTCTTTAAATCCTTCACTTTCGTCAGACTGCACGGCAAATACTTCGTCTGTTGCTGCCGGCAGTAGTGTCTCGATGGATGCCGACCAGCGTTTTCTTGTTCGGCTAACGTCCTTGCTTGAAGAGAATATCAGCAACGGCGATCTTTCTGTCGATGATGTGGCAAGGATGATGGGAATGAGCCGTTCTGTGTATTTCAAGAAGCTGAAGGCTCTGACAGGAGTAGGACCTAACGATTTCTTTAAGTCTTTGCGCCTGCAGCGTGCTGTAGAATTGCTTGGTGCCGGCGAGATGAGTGTTACTGAAATTTCTTATGCCGTAGGTATTGCCGATGCCCACTATTTCAGCAAATGCTTCAAACAGAAGTTCGGTGTTACACCTACGGAATGGCGACGGAACAAGGAGGCGTTGAATAAAGGCTGCTGACGTAAGGCGACAAGTTCATTAGTCGGAAAAATAGTGTAAAGTAATATTTAAGTTTCAGATTTAGTTCTTCCCCTCCCCCGCCTCCCCCTCCGGGGGCGGAGCGGTTACCTTTGACTGCTAAAAACTTGCATTTTTTTCATTATTTTTCGACAAACAAATCGTTAATAATAATCTTGCGAATTATTGTCAATAACAAATGCTTTTTTTCATTATTTTTCGACAAACAAATCGTTAATAATAATCTTGCGAATGTTGTCAATAACAAATGTATTTTTTCATTATTTTTCGACAAACAAATCGTTAATAATAATCTTGTGAATGTTGTCAATAACAAATGTATTTTTTTCATTATTTTTCGACAAACAAATCGTTAATAATAATCTTGCGAATGTTGTCAATAACAAATGCATTTTTTCATTATTTTTCGACAAACAAATCGTTAATAATAATCTTGTGAATGTTGTCAATAACAAATGTATTTGTCTTCAGATAGAAAGGGTAACTGCTCCGCCCCCGGAGGGGGAGGCGGGGGAGGGGAAGATATTGATAGAGACTCTGCGAGTGTTCCGTCGGAACGCTTCGAGTGTTTAGGCGAAACGCTTCGAGTGTTTAGGCGGAACGCTTCGAGTGTTTAGGCGAAACGCTCCTGCTGTTTGGTAGGAACGTTTCTGCAGGAGGATGAATTTGCTTATATAGTATAGTGTTTTTATCAGAAAGGATACCCTACGGCGAGGTGGATGCTCTGACCGTCCTTAAACTTCGGAATGTTGTAGTATCCGCTCCGTGTCGTGTCGTAAGGCAGGTGGATGCCAACGCCCCAGTCGAGACGCAACACGAGAAACTCCAGGTCGTAGCGCACACCGATACCTGTGCCGACAGCCATTTCGTCAAGAATGTTCTTAAACTTGAACTTTGCTCCCGCACGGTAGCCGTCGTTGCGCACTCCCCATACGTTTCCGGCATCAAGGAAGGTGGCTCCATATAGATTGCCGAAGATATTAAAGCGGTATTCCAGATTTGCCTGAATCTTCATGTCGCCCGTCTGATCGAGATACGAGAGGCGTGCCACGTCGGTATAATAATGTCCCGGACCGATGCTTCTCGCTGCGAAAGCCCTCACGCTGTTTGCACCGCCAACGTAAAACTGCTCGCTGTATGGTGTCTGCTTCGTGTTGCCGAAGGCATATATCAGTCCGGCATTTACGTGTCCCACGAGTTGCGACTTCAGTCCGATGCTCCATGTCTTGGTAAAGTCGGTCTCCAGTTTTACAAACTGTGCATAGGCATTCTTGAAAAGCTTTTTCCCCTCATCGCCCCATTTCTTTCCTGCCGCCAGATACCCGAGCGACAGGATATTGCCGGCTTCAGATGCCGTAATGCTCCAGAATATCGGGTTGCGGTATTGCTTCGGACTTGTATACGTGTAGGTATAGCTCATCTTTGGTATCAGCATGTCTTGCATTGTGGCAAGAAGATACGGGTTAGCCTGCATTATGGAGTCAAAGGAGTGGGTGGTATAGGTAAGATGCTGGTATTTCAGCGTCAGCGGACTGAATTCGTGTTTTGTCC
>ERZ869991.683-NODE-683-length-11628-cov-6.786599_pt1 | contig 11628 bp, 10 predicted proteins | sample MGYA00520862_ERZ869991 | MGnify/ENA primary metagenome ERZ869991 (study PRJEB32232, sample SAMN07284978) | human gut metagenome | biome: human-associated habitat; material: feces | host: Homo sapiens | place: Tanzania | collected 2014-08-11 ...
TTTTTTTTCAAGCAGAAGACGGCATACGAGATACGAATTCGTGACTGGAGTTCAGACGTGTGCTCTTCCGATCTGAAAGAACATCGCCCGAAAGAGATAGATAGTTTAGGGTAAATATAAAAGAAAGGAGAACAAAATATGGCAAAGAAGAGACCACAGGTAGCGCTGGTTTATGATTTCGACGGCACACTGTCGCCTGGCAATATGCAGGAGTTTGGATTCATACAGGCTACAGGCAAGACAAAAGACGAGTTCTGGGAGAAAAACAGAAAGTTTGCAGAAGGTAAGGATGCCAACGGCATTTTGACCTATATGTATCTGATGCTCGACGAAGCCAAAAAGAACAACATCTCGCTCACCCGGGAATCTTTTCAGAAATTCGGCAAGGATGTAGAACTGTTCCGCGGCGTAAGACAATGGTTTTCGCTCGTAAATGAATATGGCAACAGCATCGGACTGGACGTAAAGCACTACATCAACTCCTCTGGACTGAAGGAGATGATAGAGGGCACACCTATCGCCCACGAATTTGAGAACATCTATGCCTGCTCGTTTCTCTATAACGACGATGGCATCGCCTACTGGCCAGCCGTAGCCGTAGACTATACTACCAAGACCCAATTCCTCTTCAAAATCAACAAGGGCATCAAACAGGTGAGCGATAACAGAAGAGTGAACCAGTATATCCCTGACGAAAAGCGCCCTATCCCTTTCCCCCGAATGATATACTTCGGAGATGGAGAAACCGATGTTCCTTGCATGAAGATGGTAAAGGAACATGGTGGCCACTCTATTGCTGTATATGATAACGAGGAAAAACAGAAGACTGCCTGCCAGCTTGTCAAGGAGGGGCGAGTAAACTTCATGTGCTCTGCCAACTACTGCAAAGGAAGCGTGATGAATATCATCGTAAAAAGAATATTGGATAAAATCAAAGCCGACTTTGAATTCGACCGACTGATAGAGTTGAACCAGAAGAAAGCATGGAAGTGATTTAAAGGTAAAAAAGTAAAAAGGTAAAAAGGTAAAAAAAATAAAAAGGGTAAAAAAAGTAAAAGGAGGAAAGTACTCTTTTGTGAATTCCTTGAAACTTTTCTTGGTTTTATCGAGGATTATGCTTAATTTTGCACACAGAAATAATAATATCAAATCATATTAATGGGAAGAAATAAATACTCAGCAGGAGAAATCAAAGAAATCGGCAAGTTGCTGCGACTCAAGAACGCAGGCAACCGTTTACAACAGAAAATGATACGCCACGACCTTCGCGTGGATTATGAATTCAATATCTCTGACTTCAATGAGCCTGGCAAGGCTTTCGGCGAGGAGGAACTGCAGGATGCCATCAAGCGTGGAGCTATCCAGATTCTCGACGATGCCACCATCGAGGCTATGAAGGCAAAACGTGCAAGAGACAAGGCTCGCGACGAGGCTGAGAGACAGAAGGAAGCTGTAGCCAGCGGTGAACAGACCGACTGGCAGGAGGCTATGAAGCAGTGGAATGAGTTTTATAATGAGTAATTAATAATTTAGAATTAATAATTAGTCATACGCCTTTGAGATTCAATTATACATTGTACATTATAAATTATACATTATATTTATGGCTAAAGTATTGATAAAGACATCAGAGGGCGACATCAAGGTACGCCTCTACGACGAGACACCTCAGCATCGTGACAACTTCATCAAGTTGGCAAAGGAGGGATATTTCGATGGCACACTCTTCCACCGTGTCATCAAGGATTTCATGATCCAGGGCGGTGACCCAGAGAGCAAGGGCGCTCCTAAAGGCAAAATGCTGGGCACGGGCGGACCTGATTACACCATCCCTGCCGAGTTCGTTTATCCACAACTTTTCCACAAGCGTGGTGTCTTGAGCGCTGCACGCCTTGGCGACGAGGTGAACCCTAACCGTGAGAGCAGCGGCAGCCAGTTTTATATTGTATGGGGAAAGACCTACAAGCAGAACGAACTGAAACAGATGGAGAAGCAGATGGGCATGCAGATGGAGCAGAATATCTTCAACCAGCTTGCCAAGGAGCATCATGATGAAATTATGAACTTCCGCCGCAACCGCGACCGCGAAGGCTTAATGAAACTACAGGATAAACTGGTGGATGAAACCAAGAAGCGCTGCAAGGAGCAGGGCTACCCAAAGTTTACCGAGGAGCAGCAGAAGGCTTACACCGAAGTAGGCGGAACACCTTTCCTTGATAACCAATATACCGTATTTGGAGAGGTGGAAGAAGGCCTTGATGTCGTGGAGAAAATCCAGAACTGTGAAACCATGCGTGGTGATAGACCTAAGGAGGATATCAGCATGGATATCTCCGTTATAGAAGAATAAAAACAAACAAATCAAAATGAAAAAGATTCTTGGAAAAATGATGAAGGGCACCACGGCCAAGAGCCTGATGATGTTCCTGGCTTTGGCTGGTTCTAACTACAGCCATGCTCAACAAGCCACCATCGTGGTAAGTAATGCTACTTCCGCATCACGCACAGAGCTTATCTCCCTCAGCATGAACGAGGTGAAGGCGAAACTGGGCAATGCTGCCCCTAAAAAGGGAGAGGCTTACATCGTGAAGAACAAACGAGGACAGCAGATTGGCTCGCAGATTACTCACGACGGCTTTCTGCTCATTGATGCAAGCATACGTCCTCACGGATCCACCACTTACTACGTATCCATCGGCAAGCCTTACCAGCAGAAGACTTGGACCACCGGTGCTCTCTATAAGATAAGAAAAGACGATATCGCATGGGAGAACGACAGATGCGCCTACCGCATATATGGCCCTGCCCTGCAGAAGACCGGCGAGCGTTCCTTCGGTACCGACATCTGGGTGAAGAATACTCCGGATACCGTGGTTTACGAGCGATACATCAAGGATATGAACGGAAATATCAAGGGCGATAAGATTGATGCCAAGGTGAGAACCTTGCAGAAGCAGCAGAAGGCAGAGAAGAACACAGCAAAGGCAGCTGCTCTTGCCAAGCAAATCAAGGCTCTTCAGACAGAATCACGAGAGACGGATATCCTCACCTCCTTCCATCTCGACCATGGCAACGGATTGGATCCCTACCGTGTGGGAGCCACATTGGGCCTTGGTGCACCAAGCCTGATGTTGGGCAAGAATCAGATTTTGCCTTACTGCTACAAGGATTACAAGATTCTGGATAACGGTCCGCTTCGCTTCACCGTGGAACTGACTTATAATCCATCTACCGTAGGCGATATGAAGAATGTGGTAGAACATCGCATCATCTCGCTCGACAAGGGCAGCAACTTCAACCGGATGACCGTATGGTACGACGGCTTGACCACTCCTACCGATTTCGCTACCGGTTTCCCTATCCACGAGGAGGATACGGAGACGAAGACCTTCGCCAAGGATTATGTAAGTTATGCCGATCCTACAGATAATATCGAAGTAAACAATTCTCAAGTATATGTGGGAGTTCTCTTTCCGGAAGGCATCGACCATACCTACTATCAGCTCTTCGACAAGAAACACGATGGAGCCACCGGTCATGCCCTCGGCTTGAAGCGTGGCTTGAAGAATGGGGAGAAATACAGCTACTACTTCGGTGCAGCATGGAGCAAATATGATGTAAGAAGCTATGCCGAATGGCAAATCCGCATCAAGGATTATCTGGATGCATTGAAAAATCCGCTCCTGATTGAGGTGAAATAGGAAATATATTAAACTGCAAAAGCGATAAGCCAAGATATAAAACACGAAATAAAAAGCCGCCCTCATATCATTTGAAGAGGACGGCTTTATTGTTTTTTAAATAAAGATTATATTACTTTGTCATCTCGAAACCTACTTGCATACCATCATAATTGTTGGCGATACTGCCTACGGCGCTCAATGTAGAGCTGCCCTTGAAGGCACTGAGGGCCTTGATGAGATTGAGCAGCTTCTTCTGGTCGAAGAGAAGACTGATGCCATTGGTTGTCTTGGTGGCATAGCCCGAAGCACTCAGCAGAAGGCCCTTCAGCTGGATGGCATGAGTCTTCTCATCAAAGGTATAGGTGCCATTCCATGCCTTGCCGTCAATCTTGGCAGAGAAAGTACCATCGGTATTAAAGGTGAAGTAGGTATTGGAACTGCTGAATCCAAACTTCTTATAATAACCTTCCAGCTTATTCTCAACCTTGCTGGCAGCAATCTCGCCACCCGCCTTAGCCAGCAGGTTCTCTGAGGTGAAGGCGCACCCTGGCTTGCTGTACTTCCAGGTATGGCAGAGATCTGCCTGCTTAAATGTACCCGAACCGATTACATTGTTCAGGATTCCGTTGATTATACTTCCTGCATTACTGCTTGAGTTGCTGCCATTACCAGCATTGCTACCACCCAGGATAGCGCCCAATACGCCTGCTACGGTTGCTGCCGAATTGACGGTAGCAGAAGTATTATTAGCGGTAGTATTGGTTGCTGCAGATACAGAAGAAGAAGAAGTAGTAGTAGCTGCAGATGCTGTAGACGCAGAAGCAGTAGATTTCTTAGCTGTCGTCTTCTTGGAAGAAGTTTTTTTAGTAGTCTTCTTGGTTGACTTCTTAGTAGTCTTCTTAGTTGACTTCTTAACCGGCATCAACTCAGAATTGGAAGCATTCAGCGCAGCTTCGTTCATAGCGCTAGCATTGCTGCCAGCTGTGCATGCAAGCACAAGGGCAGCGAAAAGAAATACCTTTTTCATTTTTACTTTCTATTTATTTGTTTAAATCTAATTCTCTTATATCATTCGCTTTCTTCACTTTCATATTTCCCATCATAAATGAGGAAAAACTATTATAATAGATGAAAAACAGGAGAAAAGGTTTAATTTGTTGCATAAATGTTGCATAAAACGAATGAAATGTGACGATTTTGTGACAACGATTGCACATTTTTTTGACATAAATCAAAAAAGAACGAAAAATAGACATATTTTATCAAAAAGTGTCCCCGAAAATGAACAGAATATCCTATCTTTGCAACGTTTTAAAAATCACAATAGGTTATGAATGATTTAATTAAGGTAAATTCAGAGAATCAGAATCAGGCAATCGACAGATGCCAGCAGATTCTTAATGAACGCCGCGAGGCGCTTGCCTCTAAGGCAAGAAGAAGAGATTAAGTCTTTTGATTTTTAGCGTACAAGAGACAAGATTCTTCTTAGAAAGAGATTATTTTCAGAATGACATTCGGTTGAGAGATTCTGCTGAATCTATTTTTCCCAACAAGGAGAAAGAATGATTCAGGGAAACAGAACCCCGAAAACTGAAAATGAGAGAGATTTTTCAGAACGACTCTTAAATTTTAAGAGGAACTGAAATTTTTGGGAAAAAACAAAAGTTAAAATCCCGTTGTCGTCCATCTTGCATGGTACGTACAACGGGATTTTTTCTTTTTCTATCTAATATCCAGATATCCAAATCTGAATTACTTGTTCTTCTCGCCCTTCATGATAACTTCTACATGATTGCCACTCTTCAAGATAACATTCTTGAGGAAGTCGGAAATCTGAGCGCCATCGATTGACTTCACGAGATTCTTATAGTTGCTGTAATCATCAACCTTGTGAAGGTCGAACATACCTAAGGTCTGAATCCAGTAACCGTTGGTCTTCTCATCCACGCCAGCCTGCTTCAAGAGAATCTCCTTCACCTTCTGCAAATCGTCAGCATCAACCTTGGCAATCACCTCGTCCATACCCTTGAAGAAGCATGGGATGGCAACATCTGCCTTCTCTGGATTCAGCTGAGCCATACCGTTGATGGTAACCTGCACCTTGTTGTCTGCGTCAAAGAAAACGCCATAGATGGCACCTGCAGAATAAGCTGCACTCAATTCCTCGCGGATGCTGCGCAGATACTTCATCTCCAGGAGGCGTGCTGCCATATCTGCCAGCACACTGCTCTTCTGGGTATAAGGCATCTTGGCAAACCACATCTCGCGAGCCTGGCTCTGAGGATTCTCCATCGCCTTAGTGAATACATTGCTCACCTTGCCTGTAGCACAAGGCATTGGCTGGTTCTTGATCTTGATCTTCATGCCCTGGTTAGGGAGAGAGGCAATATACTGCTCGATGAGTGGGAGGAGCACCTTCTCATCATAGTTGCCTACAAAGTAGAAAGTGAAATCCTTGGCATTACTGTAGAGCTGATGCCACATTTCAAGACAGGCATCATAATCGATGCTCTGGATGTCGGAAGCCTCAGGAATACGAGCCAGTTTGCTACCCAGGTAAAGGGTGCTCTGTACTGAGTCCTGATATACAAGCCCAGGGTTATTGCTCTTGTTGGCAAGAACTGTAGTATAGGTATTCTTCATGTTGTCGAATGCCTTCTGATCCTTAGTAACATTGGTCATATTGAGATAAACCAGCTGCATCATCGTCTCTAGATCCTTAGGAGTGGTAGTACCGCTCAAACCGTGACGGAAGGTAGAGAAAGAGAAATCTACACCACATTGCTTGCCGGCAAGTGCCTTCTCCAAATCATTGCTAGAGAATTCGCCCAAACCGCTCAATCCCCATACGGCACTGGCATTCTGCGCATTGATAGGGTCATTCTGATAAGCAGCATAACCGATGTTGGCAGAAGCAGCAAACTGAATCTCATCGTCCTTGAAGTCTGTCTTCTTGATAATTACTTTGGCTCCGTTGGAGAGGGTAAGCTTCTTGAAGCCCAACTGCTTGTTCTCCTCAGTCTTCTTGATTTTGCCTGCCTTAGGTACCTGAGCCATCAGCGGCTCCTGCTTCACATTGTCCACATAAGCCTCAAGCTTCTCGCTGCGCACCTGCTTCACGATGTCGGCAAGTTCCTGTTCGGTAGGATAAACGGCACCCTCTGCCTCGTGCATGAACACCATGCTTACAAGGTTGGTATCGGTAGTACAGATCAACTGCTTCACGGCACTGTTAACCACATCTACAGAAAGGCGTGGCACTACCATCTTATAGATCTGAGTTTCATCCTCTACAGAAGGAATTGGCTCGTTAGAGATGAAATGGTCAACATACTGAGTGGTAAACTGCTCATTCTTCATCTTGGCACGGTTCTCGTAAGTCTTGTCAACATGACTCATGAATTCGTCCTTGGCACGCTGATATTCAGAAGCCGTAAAGCCGAAATCATGCACGCGCTTAGCTTCGCGCATCAAGGCGGCATATGCCTCCTTCACCTTGCCCGGCTTAGCCACGCCTACCACTGAGAAAGCATCCTTTGTACTAGAAACCAGATAGTTGCCAATATCACTACCTCCCTGCAGGAATGGACAATCTGCCTCACGGGCCATCTCAGAAAAACGAGCATTGAGCATAGAGGTTGCCACATTCTTCAAGTAACCCTCAAGCAGATATGGCAAAGTACCTTTCAATGAATCAGGAGTTGTCTCGTTCTTCATCATGATGTTGATGATGTCATACTGCTGCTCCTTGTTCTTATCCACTACGTAGATGGCTGTATCGTTATCAGCTACAGGAACAGGAATCACCTTAGCAGCATCCTTAGGCACCTTAATGCCTGAGAAAAGCTCCTTGATCTTGCCCTCAATATGGTTAACGTCTACATCACCAACAACGATAATAGCCTGATTATCCGGGCGATACCACTTACGATAGTAAGCACGGAGTGTTTCAGGCTTACATCCGTCGATAACGCTCATTAAACCGATAGGCAGACGATAGCCATACTTCTCGCCTTGATAGAGTTTAGGGAGAGCACGCTCCAACATGAGCTGCTGACCTACCATACGCATGCGATACTCGTTGTGAACCACATCGCGCTCATCCTCGATGGCCTTGGTGGTAAGCGAGATGCCATTGCTCCAATCCTTCAGGATGAGCATACATGAATCTACGGCAGAAACACGGGCAGTAGGCACATCGGTGAAGTAATAAACGGTCTTGTCAACACTGGTATAAGCATTCAGATTACGGCCATACTCCACACCGATGCTCTGCAGATAGTTCTGGAGGGTATTGTCCTTGAAGTGCTCAGTACCATTGAAGGCAAGGTGCTCAAGGAGGTGAGCCAAACCGCGCTGGTCATCGTTCTCATTAATGGAACCTACTTTCTGGGCGATATAGAAGCTGGCTACATGCTCAGGATAACTGTTGTGGCGAATGTAATAGGTCAATCCATTGTCAAGATGACCAATCTTCACATTCTTATCCACTGGGATAGGTGGCATCTGCTGCGCCATCGCTGTTCCCACAGAGAGCAGCAACAGTGCTGCTGCGAAAATTTTTCTTAATCTCATTCTTCTCTGTTTATTAATAAATATGTAATTATTAGCTATTTCTGCTGCAAAATTACATAAAAATTAAAAGATTTGCAAGCATTTGGAAGATTATCTTTCCAAAAGCCTGCAATCTTAACATAAAACTAACATTGAAAGCTCTTCATCCATGAGCCACGGAAGAGGCGGATAAGAAAGAGGATGCCACGGAAGGTAAGCTCCGTAGCCATGGCTATCCAAACTCCCTCCAAGCCATAGCTCTTCGAAAGCCCGTAAGCCAGGGTAAGGCGCACCAGCCACATCGTGCTCAAGTTGATGGCAGCGGGCTTCATCGTATCGCCAGCACCCACACAAACGCTATAGGTCACGATACTAGCAGCAAAGAACGGCTCTGCAAATGCCTCGATGCGGAGGCAGACTGTACCCAGTTCCCGGATACTCTCCACCGGTGACAGCACCCCTATCATCTCCGGCGCAAAGACATACATCACTACGCCCATCAATGCCATCACTCCCATGCCCAATCCTACCGTCATATAAGCAAAATTCTTGCAGAGATCCACGCGTCCGGCACCATGCGTCTGCCCCACAAGCGTAGATGCAGCGTCGCCGATACCGTAACCCGGCATATAACAAAGGCTCTCAGCAGTGATGGCAAACGAATGGGCAGCAATGGCAATATTGCCCAATGGTGCCACAATCATGGTGCTCACTATCTGCGCACCGCTCATCAGGATATTCTGTATGGCTATCGGGATACTTATCTTGCAGGCGTGCCTTACATATTCCTCTACCCATCTGAACGGTACCCTATCCTGACGGAAATTGAGCAGACGGTTTCTGAATGCCGAAAGATAGAGATTGGGCAAAGAGATGCTGATATACGCCAAAGCCGTACCCATCGCTGCTCCCACCACACCCATCTTCATAATATAAATGAAGAGATAATTGAAAGCCACGTCACACAGGCATATCAATACAGCCATGATGCTGGGCGTATGCATATTGCCTGCCGACTTGAGCATCATTTCGGAAATATGATACAGGAACACAAACGGCAATACCAGACTGTAAATCAGGAAATAGCGAGAGGAATTGGGAGCAATGTCCTCACCTCCACCCAGCCAATAAGGCAGATGGGAATGAATGCCTACACCAACAAGCGTAACGAAGAGACTGAAAGCCACTCCACATATCAGAGCATGACGATATACCTGGCGAGCCTTCACCAGGTCGTTGGCGCCAATGAAATGAGCTACCTGCACCGAGAAACCGGTGGCTGCTGCACTCAGCAAGCTACCTATCAACCAGGTTGTTGACTCGATAATTCCTATACTTGCCGAAGCCTCAGCGCCTAGATGCCCCACCATAGAAGCATCAATAAAGAACATCAGCACGGTAGAAATCTGTGCCAGCATGGAGGGTACACTCAAACCAGCGATGAGATTCAGCTTCTCACCGCCTGTCATCGGGCGCCCTAAGCGGATAGACTCCATCAGATAATCTGTCTTATTCTTGAATAGCATTTTTTCTTCTATTTATGAATTTACACAATCTATTTATGAGTAAAACGTAAAATCTATCAATTTATGATTTAAACGTAACCTATTTATAATTTAAACGCAAAAAAGGCGACTCCAAAAAGGAATCGCCATTTTTATTTTTTTTAATACATGTTTCGTACCTTTGTTTTTCCCAAAACTTATCTCCCACCGAAGCGGGACAGTACTGTCATTAACCTAGAATAAACAACCTATTTAACCTAACAAACTAAATACCTGTCGTCCTTGAATAAACAATCTTTCTTTACCTTAACTAACACCTAATATAAAAAAACTAACAACCTTAAACCTAAAAACTAAACCTATAAAATCTATTACCTAACTAAAAACCTAAAACTTATTTTTTCTGATGCAAAGGTACAACTATTTTTTGAAACTGCAATACTTTTGCCCATAAAAAATGCATGAATCCAACATTTTTTGACGTAAATCAAAGATTTGTGTGCGAACACAAACACTTGTTAACACATCAGAAAGGTCTATTAACACAAAAAAGAAACGTTCCTGAGAATGCCATATCATGCAATCTCAGGAACGCTCCTCTTTATTTCCCTATATAAATAATTAAGGTATGAACTCCCATATATAATAGATATGAGCCCTACATATAAATAAGGTGTAATTTATGAAATCCTTACTCAGTAATCCAAGTACCCTGCTTCTTGCCTGCTTCTACTGCTCTCGAACCAGGTACTACCTGACCAATGCGGTAGTAGCTGTCCAATACTATCTCAAAGCGAAGCATTGAATAGGCAGGAATCGTGCTACTCGAACTCTGGGTTGTACCATAAGCCAACTGATATGGCATGTAAACCATCCAGCGATCGCCTATATGCATATTGAGCAATGCAGTGGTAAAACCATCCACAAGACCATTTACCGCATAAGTTGTAACCTGAGCAGTCGTCTTATCGTATGTGCCATCAAAGGTCTTATCAAATACATAACCAGCAGGATAAGTATCTGTACCCAGCATTCTACCACGATAGCTCACCTTCACCGAATCGGTATACATCGGACAGCCGCTACCCTTGCCCTTATCCAGAACATGAACAACGATATAATCAGCATCCTTATATTTAAGAGAAACTGTATTACCGTTGGCATCCTTGTTAGGCGTCTGGTTTTGCAGAGACCAGTTGAGTATCACCTTCCATTCATCGCTGCCGTTGGCTATCTGCTGACGGGCATACGCCAAAGTATCAGCAAAAGCCTTCTCGTTACGCTCCTGCCAGTTTGCATACTCATCTACGGTGTTGTCATCCTCGCTACATGATGACAGTGCGAATACTGCCATCATGAGCAAGAAGAGATATTTAGAAATTCTTAATTTCATTACCAAGTTTCTTTAATACGCTAGTAATACTTACGCGTTCCTCGATGATGCTGCGGAGATCAGAGATTGCAACACGCTCCTGCTCCATGGTATCACGATAACGGAGAGTTACCTTATGATCATTTGGAGTCTCGTGGTCAACGGTAATACAGAATGGAGTACCGATGGCATCCTGACGGCGATAACGCTTACCGATAGAATCCTTAGGATCGCCATAGTGAGTGTTGAAGTGGAACTTCAACTCATCTACGATCTCATGAGCCAACTCTGGCAAACCATACTTCTTATCCAATGGGAACACAGCACACTTAACAGGTGCCAAAGCCTCTGGCAAACGCAAAACAACACGTGTCTCGCCATTCTCAAGCTTCTCCTCGCAGTAAGAGTGGCACATTACGCTGAGGAACATACGGTCTACACCGATAGAGGTCTCTACATCGTAAGGTACATAGCTCTCGTTCTTCTCTGGATCGAAGTACTTGATAGAACGGCC
>ERZ869991.687-NODE-687-length-11587-cov-5.940573_pt1 | contig 11587 bp, 9 predicted proteins | sample MGYA00520862_ERZ869991 | MGnify/ENA primary metagenome ERZ869991 (study PRJEB32232, sample SAMN07284978) | human gut metagenome | biome: human-associated habitat; material: feces | host: Homo sapiens | place: Tanzania | collected 2014-08-11 ...
ATGAAAGAGACTGGTATGGTTCCTGTATTCTTCAATAAGGACGTTGAAATCTGCAAGAATGTAATCAAGGCTTGCTATGAGGGTGGCGTTCGCGTTTTCGAGTTTACTAACCGTGGTGACTTCGCTCACGAGATTTTCGGTGAGTTGGTAAAGTGGGCTGACAAGGCTTGCCCTGAGATGATTCTGGGTGCTGGTACAGTTGTTGATGCTGGTACAGCTTCTCTCTATCTCCAGTTGGGTGCCAACTTCATCGTAGGTCCTAACTTCAACCCTGACATTGCACCAGTCTGCAACCGTCGCCTGGTTCCATATTCTCCAGGTTGTGGTTCAGTTACAGAAATCAACAATGCTCAGGCAGCAGGTTGCGATGTAACCAAGGTATTCCCTGCTGGTAACGTAGGTGGTCCTTCATTCGTCAAGAACGTGATGGCACCATTGCGTTGGAGCAACATCATGGTAACAGGTGCCGTGGAGCCAACAGAGGAGAATCTTACTCCTTGGATCAAGGCTGGTGTTCTCTGTGTAGGTATGGGTTCTAAGCTCTTCCCTAAGGAGACTGTTGCTGCTGGCGACTGGGCGGCTATCACAGCTAAGTGCCAGGAAGCTCTTGGCTATATTGCCAAGGCTCGCGCTTAATTTTGAAAATCGTTTTTAAATAAAATTTGTTTGGTTTTTATGCGTATGCATAAAAAAAAATGTCATCTTTATAGCGTCGTCATCAACCTTGTGGTGGTGGCGGCGCTTTTCTTTTCAGCTTGTTCGCCTGCCCATCAGTATGAGGTGGATAAGTTGAACAGCCAATCCTATGCGCTTCACTATCGCAACCTCGACTCTACCAAAGTGCTGGCAAAGAGAGCCTTAGCTCTTTCCGGCGATTATCCTACCGGTTATGCAGAGGCTTGCAACAACCTTGCCTTTGTGGCTATTGCCAAGATGGATTACAAGCTTGCCAAACAGTGGCTCAACCACGTAGAAGAACGCAGCGACAACCAGATTGAACTCCTTATTGCCGACGTCCAGAACATGCGACTCTGTCAGCGGGAAGCCCGCAACAAGGATTTCTACGCCTATCGTGAGAAAGCGATGCGCCGACTGCGCCGAATAGGCGAGGAGACCGATAACCTGCCTCCTCGTGAATATCAGCGAGCTGTCTATGCCCAGTCAGAGTTTGCGGTTGTGGCTTCCACCTATTTCTATTATGTACAGTTAGAGAAGCCGATGATGCAAGCCCTGAACCAGATAGATCCTGACGCCTTGGAGCAGGACACAGCCCAGTATCTGAACTATCTTTACAATTTCGGTTCGGGTGGGGCGATTACCCACGGTACCCAGCACGAGATTATGCAGGCTGAATTCGATATGCTCATCAGATGCTACATGCTGGCGAGCGGTCCTAATCCTTATCCTTACTGGCAGGCGAACGCCCTCCAGGCTATCAGCGAACATATCCAGGATGAAGACAACCGGGAGTTTCTCATCAGGAACAACCTGCCTGCCTTCCAGTATCTCAACATCGAGCAGATGCCAGCCGACCTGCTTGCCGGCAACTTTGCCCAGCGGGCGCTCAACCTCTTCAGCAGCTATGGCGATGTCTATCAGACGGCAGGTGCCCATCGTACCCTTGCCGAGTGCTATTGGCAAATCAGGGATTACCAGTCGTCGCTCGACTGTCTGAACCATGCGCTCTATGATAACAAGGCTATCTTCCAGGCGCCCGACCTCGTGGCTTCCATCCGTGAGCAGATGAGTCTGGCTTATTCCGCACTCGACGACAAGGTGAAGAGCGACTACAACCGCAACGCCTATCTCGACCTGCAGGAGTCTTCCCGACAGGACCGCCAGCTCGAAGCCCGTGCTGCCCAGCTCGACGATATCGCCACGATTCTCAATGTCATGATCATCGCCGTGATAGTCCTGATTGTCATTGCCGTCATCCTGCTCTATGTCTTCGACTATATGAAGCGCAAGAAAGCAAAGGAGGAGTCAACGGATGAACTGCTTAAACCTCTGCATGAACGGATAGAGCTTAACGCTCAGAAACACAAGGAATTCCTTGATAGGTTTGAAGAGGAAAAGGAACGCCACTTGGAATTGACGATGAGGGTAACCACCAACAAGGAGCGCAATGTGGAGCAGCGCACCAAAGTGGAGTTTGCCAACTCAAATCTTTCGTATATAAACCGTATGCTGAACGAGGTAACCCGACTCTGCAAGGGTGGCGAAACGGAGGAGGTAAGGAAAGAACGCTACCAATATATACTGGAACTGGTAGATGTCATTGAAGGTTATAACAGCAGCTTGACACGATGGATTCAGATGAAGCAGGGAATGCTGAGCCTCCGCATCGAGAGCTTCTCCCTGCAGCAGCTCTTCGACATCGTAGAGAAGGGAAAGACGAGTTTCCAGATGAAGGGCATCAGGCTCGTGGTGAAGCCGACGGATGCCGTTTTGAAAGCCGACCGTGCCCTGACACTCTTCATGATCAATACGATAGCCGACAATGCCAGGAAGTTTACTCCTGCCGGTGGCGAGGTGGTCGTCGAGGCTCAGGTCAAGGCAGAGGATAAGTATGTGGAGATTTCCATCACGGACAACGGTAAGGGTATGGACGAGGAACAGCTGGCTCATGTCTTCGACCGCGCCTACACCGGCGGACATGGTTTCGGACTGATCAACTGCAAGGGAATCATCGAGAAATACAAGAAGACGAGCCGCATGTTTGACAAGTGCGATATTTCTGTACAAAGCAAGGTGGGCAAGGGGAGCCGCTTTGCCTTCCGCCTGCCTATGGGTCGCATGCTCCTGCTGTCGTTGCTGATAGCCCTGTTCTCATGGCTTCCTTCGGGCAGCGCCTGGGCGAAGATGCAGAAATCTCCCGGCGTTCATCATCAGCATAAGCGTACAGCCGTAAAGAAACCGCTCAATCTGCAGCGAGCCGACCAGTTTGCCGACAGCGCCTATTTCAGCAATGTCAACGGCCATTACGGACGCACGCTTGCCTTCGCCGATTCCGCCAGGGAGTATCTCAACCGCCATTATCTCTCGCTCCATCCTAAGGGAACCTTCCTGATGGTAAAGTATCCGAAGTCGGGAGCCATAGCCGAACTGCAGTGGCTCAGAGACAGTCTGCCAACCGACTACAACGTGATTCTCGACATCCGCAACGAGAGTGCTGTGGCAGCCCTGGCGCTCCACCAGTGGGACCTGTACGCCAGCAACAACAAGGTCTACACCCAGCTCTTCCGAGAGATGAGCGCCGACAATACGCTGGATGAATACGTACGCACGATGGAGGTTTCCAAGAACTCCAAGAATGTGGCGGTGGTGCTCCTGATACTCCTCCTGCTGCAGTTGCCGCTGGCTTACTATCTGCTGTATTATCGCCACATCCTGCGCTATCGCTTCGCCGTAGACAAGGTGAATACCATCAACCAGATTCTGCTCAGCAGCAGCTCTGACAAGGAAAAGCTGCAGCGAATCAGCGGGATATGGGATGAGAAGACCAGCCGTAGAGCCAACAGTGAACAGCTCAACGAGGTGGTGGTGCGCATCGAAAAAGCGCTGAACGACGGTATGGCAGACGTCCGAAAAGACTACAGCAGACTGGAACTGCTGGAAGACGAAATCCATCGCACGGAATACGAGGGCGACAAGCTGTATGTTGCCAATCAGGTGCTCGACAACTGTCTCTCTGCCCTGAAACACGAAACGATGTATTATCCGTCGCGCATCCGACAGCTCATCGAAACCAATCCCGATGATGTGGAGTCGCTTCGCGAGCTGATAGAGTATTATAAATCGGTATTTACCATGCTGAGTACGCAGGCGATGGAGCAGGCGAAGGGCATGGTAAGGCTGGATTACCACCTGCTGGAGCGTCTTTTCGAAATTCTGATAGGCAATACGAAGAAGTGCGACATCAGAATCGTGACAACTGCTGGAAATTCTTATGCCGAGGTGTTTGTGAAGCAGTATGAATCGCCTTACGATTCCCGGCAGATTAACGATTTCTTTTCTTCAACTACCGTGGATGTCAATTATCTCGTAGCGAGACAGATAGCCAGAGAGGTTGGCGATATTACCAACTTGCGCGGCTGCGGTCTCAGTTCCGCTGGCGGGTCTGACGGCAGTGCAATCATCACGGTTGTCTTGCCCGTAGCGGTCGTTAAGAGAATTGACTTCGAGGGCTTGAAGGAAAGATGGAAACATAAGGTTGAAATAGAAATAACGGAAGTTCAGCATGAGAAACCTCAAGCTGGAGTTGAATAGAAATACTAAAAATAGAATTGAGATATGGAGAATTTTAAAGTGATTATAGTAGAAGATGTGCCACTGGAATTGAAAGGTACCGAGGGCATCTTCAAGACCGACATTCCTGAGGCAGAAATCATTGGAACTGCCGAAAACGAACCTGCTTACTGGCGACTTATCAAGGCGCAGAAGCCCGACCTCGTGCTGCTCGATCTGGGATTGGGCGGTTCTACCACCATTGGCGTGGAAATCTGCCGCAGCACCAAGCAGCAGTATCCTGACGTGAAGGTGCTCATCTTTACGGGCGAGATTCTCAACGAGAAGCTGTGGGTGGATGCGCTGGATGCCGGATGCGACGGAATCATCCTGAAGAGCGGCGAACTGCTCACCTGTGGTGATGTGGCGAGCTGCATGGGCGGCAAGAAGATGGTCTTCAACCAGCCAATCCTGAAGAAGATTATCGAGCGATTCAAGAAGAGCGTGAACAGCGAACTGATGCGCCAGGAGGCTCTCATCAATTACGAGATTGATGAGTATGACGAGCGTTTCTTGCGCCATCTTGCCCTGGGCTACACCAAGGAGCAGATTACCGGTCTGCGAGGAATGCCTTTCGGTGTGAAGAGTCTGGAGAAGCGCCAGAACGAACTGGTGCAGAAGCTGTTTCCTGACGGCAACAACGGCAATAGCGTGAATGCCACCCGACTGGTGGTAAGGGCGTGCGAACTGCGCATCCTGGATATTGATAATCTCGTGGCTGATGAGGAGTAGGATATCGATTTATCGGAAGTTGACCCGTTTGGGGGCATGGCTGGCTAGCGGATTGCTGGTTGGTCAGTGCGTCCTGGTGCTGGTATCGTGGCTGCAGACGGCTGCGATGCCGGAAACCTTCCCGCGCACGCTGCTCAATGCCGAGGGCATCCGATGGTTCTTCGGACGCTTTACGGAGAATCTGATGCAGCCGATGCTGGTCTGGCTCCTGCTGCTCTGCATCTCGCTGGGGGCACTCTACAGGAGCGGTCTGCTTCATTTCAACGGCAGGGAATATCGCCAGCGGGTAGCCATGCGAGTGGTGTTTTTCGAGTTTCTGCTGTTCGTCTTCGTGATGGTTTGTCTCACGATGGTTCCCCATGCTATATTGCTGAACGTGATGGGTGGCATCTGGGGCAGCAGTTTTACGAAGAGTCTCCTTCCGTACATTTGTTTTGCGGTCATGGTGATGAGTCTCACCTTTGGTGTGGCGAGCAACCGTTTTCGTTCGCTCACGGAGGTTTATGAGGCGTCGTATTTCGGCATTCGGGTCTTTGCTCCGCTCTATCTCCTCTACGTTCTCTCCGTCCAGCTCTACAGTTCCCTGGTTTATCTTTATTTTTAAAAGGACGGGGCTAATATCTCTGTGAAATATGAAAATATCTCTGAGAGATAAAATAATATCTTCGTGGAATATAATATTATCTCTGAGAGATAAATTAATATCTCCGTGGAATATGAAAATACAGAACTTTCTCATGTGGTTCAAGAACGAGCAGAAGGCCCAAAAGCTCCTAGCCCAATTATAAAAGGGTAGGGATATAAAAAGCCCTGCAAGAGGTAGCTTGTTGCTGTTCTCTTGCAGGGGATTTTTATTTTGTAATTGGGCTTACTTGTGAAGCTTTGCCTAATTGACTGTTATTACTCATTAAAGGTCAAAAGTTTTATCGTCCCATGGTTCTGTATCTGCAGTTATATTTATTGGCTTCAAAATAGGGGTGCCATCTGCTTTATAACCACCACCGAATACCAGGGTGTAGATGTAACGCTTGCCTGGTTGCCAATCTGCTCCGAATGGTACGTAGAGTTGACCAAATGTACTTTCAGTGCCTACTCTGTACTCTCTATCTAATTTAATCCTGCAGCTTATTTCAAGATAGCTTTGTTTGGCTGTATTAGCTTGTGTTATTGACATTGGACTTGCTGCAGTAGTAGCCCATTTATTTAACTTCTGCGGAATAAATAACATAGGTTCATCCATCGAAATTTTTGTTTCTGTATTTTCCACATCAATGGATTTATCCTTTACTGCTGTGAAGCTGCCAGTAATGTATCCAACATCTGTCCAATTCCAGTTAGTTTGTGTTGGTTCAGCATCAGTATTTGGTAAAGAGAAGGTGCCGATAGAATGAAAATTATAAATTTTAATACCTTCGATTGTTACCTCCATGTTTGGAATGTCAGTTCTTGCCTTGAATGCTACCTGTGAGAAAATATGACGGAAATTCATTTTTACTGTTCCCTCATTTATTGACTGAGTTTGATTCTTGGAGATAGCGTACATTACGTCAACATTCTCAGCGCTGTTGTCTGGGTCTTTATACTCATCTTGCATAATAACACTAATTTCTTTCTTAGAATCTGAAATTTGCCAAGAATAAGTCGGAATCTCTACCACAGGGCTGACAGCATAAAAATTCAAAGCGCCAGTAGGCCAATACTTGAGTTCTGTAGGGGTGGTATAACCCCATTTTCCTCCTTGGTATGATATATTGACACCCTTATACCCTGATACTGCATCATTAGTACCCATGAATACAGTACCATCAGAACCATCAGCCTCATTTCTAGTAAATGCATACACATTAAAACTGTAGTTTTTCAAATCTTCGCTAGAATTAATAATCTTAGCTCTTGATCCCATCTGGCTACCAACGGTATGGAAGCCGATTGGGGTCTTTTCCTGAGCGGTGTCAATGCTTGCAAGCTCGGTGTCCGAGCATCCTGACAGCGATGCCATTACGGCAAAGGCTGCGGTAAATAAATAAATTTTGTTCATAAGAAAATTAAATTTACTGAAACATTAAATAAATAATTGGTTTATATTATCTGAAACATTTTGAATCGCATATTTTCTAACACATAATATCCGTGTTTACGTCTGCCCAATCATCGGCTCCGACGTCAAATCCGGCATCGTCCTTGCTGCCTCCGGATTCCTCCGGAATGTCAAAATCAAAGTTCAATACCAGATGAACATTACCTATATGACCCTTCACAGGGAAGGAACGGACCTGCTGGGTTACGTCCTGCTCCAGAACATGCAACTTGCCCGTGCGGCTCTTGATGTAGAGCTTGAACACAAGGGGCTCGGTGCTCTTCTGGCGATAGCCGAAGGTGTAGAAGCCGCCCTTGATCTGACTGTCCTTTACCTCGCCGCCAAACAGCAGGCGCTCGGATGGAACATCATCGGGCAACTCATCGTTTGCCAACAGCAGCGAACCCGACATTCCTGAAAGACTCGCCCTGATGTCAGCCACTCTCTCAAGATGGCGGATGCCATGCACCTCGTAGGTGTATCGGCTCACCTTGTTCTCGGGATGGAGCGTGATGACCAGCTCGTCTTCCTTGCCATTGTCCTTGACCGAAATCCTATCCAGCTGGTAGCCGCACATCCACGGAGGAGTGATGCAGGCTTGCTCGCCATCGGGCGTCTGAACAGAGCGGGTATAGGCGGTGAATTGCCAGAAACTATCAGTATTCTTCCACAGAACACCGTCGGCATCATAGTTGTAGCTCGCCACGGCATAATCATTGGCTGGCAACTCTATCGTCTTTTCTTCGCCATGCGGAAAGTCGAATATCCAGGGCTCGCCTTTGCCTTGAAGAGGGAAGAAGATGACTCTCATTCCTTCCGGCTTCTCGAAGTCTGCCAGCTGTTCCCATTTCAGCACCACTCTGAGGGAGCGGAACTTGACGGTTTCGGGGAATTTGAGTTCCTTATGCTCGCAGGAAGTCAGGACGAGGGTGAGCAGGAGGATGAAAAGCGTAAGGATTCTTCTAATCATCACCACCTCCTTTCCTGTCTGGGGAATCCATCAGAAAAGATTTTTTCTTTCTGGATTTTCCCTGATTACAGTTCCCTTTACCCAGGAGCCAGACGAGCGATATTTCAGCCTTTGTAGGACCTATCCATTGCCGCTTCTTCGTGGCTTGCCATACGTATTCACCGTCCTGTGGGAGATATTCGTGGTAGATTCCGCCCCAGTATCCGGCTCCGATGGTGAAATCGATGTTCCATCTTCGGGCGATGGGGAGGGAGTAGCCATATTCGGCTCCCACCACGTAGTTCATCTTGTCCCAGAGCGTGCCACCGGGCTTGCCGCCCATGTAGCCCCTTCCGCCGGTTTGGAAATCGTAGGTGAATATTTGGCCGTACACCCCGACATGATGCCCCGTGAGGGCTTTCCTTCGGGCTGCCTTTCCCAACCATTTGCGCAAGGCAACATCTCCACCGTAGGCTCGCCAATACCAATGGCTGCGGTCGTTGTTCCACCAGCCATACATGGCGTTGGCGGCAACCGTCCATCGCTTGCCCAGGTCGAATTCCATTCCCAGGTTGGGGATCAGTAATGCGTCATATATCATGTTCGTCCGTATAGCCATATAGAATGGCTTGTTCATCGTCACGGAGTCGATCTCCTGCTTAACATTTTGTGCTGGCGCTCTGCTGCCATATATTAATAATGTGATGAGGAGAATATAATGGGTTATTCCGTTCATCATGTTATCTAAAATGTATATTTTATACAGTTTTTATTCAGTTTTCGGGTGCAAAGATAAGAAGTATTTGCAATATATCCAAATTGTAATAGTTAAAGAAATATAAAGAAAGTAGGATTATTATTATTTGTCAAGAATGTTGCTTTTTTGGGGAACAAAGAAATCATCGTTTTTATCATTTACGGGGATGTTCCATCAAGAATATTAGGTTAATGTTTCATAAATGTTTTCCACTTAGGTAGGGGTTAAGTGGAAAAAAGAGCAATTTTTCATTGATATGAACATCTTACTATTGATAAGGGAAATGTCAAAAAAAAGGCGATAGCTGGCACAAACAATGATGTGCGGGCTATCGCCTTCTTCCTTTTTGATATTATCGGCTAGGATAGTATTTCTTTTATTTTCTCCTCTTCAATATGCAATGTCTTTGCTATCATTTCTGTAGCCATGCCAGATTTCGACAGAGCCAAGACTGCAGCACGCAAAGATGCTTTCTGCTCTTCAAGCGCAGCATTCTGCTCTTTCATCCTAGCATTCTGCTCTTTCATCCTAGCATCCTGCTCTTTCATCCTAGCATCCTGCTCTTCCATCCTCGCTTTCTGCTCTTCAAGCACAGCACCCTGCTCTTTAATGATTTTATCCTTCGCCATAATAGTAGTATCCCTGTCTTCCAAAGCCTGGAAGAACTCATCCTCAGCATTCATTCTGTTTCTGATATCAGGATTAGCGGCTGCCGACTGGAGACGATGAAGGATATGAGCCATTTCTGCATCATCCGCATATTTATTTTCATCCAACTCAAGCATTCGCTGGTCATCTGGATAAATCTGAGACTGGTCGAACACACTCAATATCTTCTCCAGTCTATTGTTCACTCTTCCTTTCAGCAGCGGAATCTGGACAATGATGCTGTCGTGCTGCAGACTCTCTACAAATGGGTCTGGCTTCTCCTGGAGAATTTCATTTCCTTCATAGTCATATACCTTATGCTTGGCATAGATTACAGGATCCTTGAATTCACCCACGCAATGCCCCAGCAGATAAACAGCCACAGTAGGCAGGGCAAACTTGCCCTTGGTTTCCTTGCGCATATTCTCCTTGTTGTTATACTGCACAGCCAGATATTGGCGGAAGCGCAAGGTCTCCGTCTCCAGCCATGTTTTCTGCAATTCTATCAGAATAAGCTTCTTGCTGCCATCGTTTTCCAATACGGTTGCCGCAAAATCAACACGAAACATGGATATGGCATCACGGGAAATGTTAGGATACTCGTGACGTCGCATTTCTACAGCAATCACCGTTTTCTGCAAGAGTGCAGAAAGCAATGTCTTGGCTATTCGCTCGTCTTCCATCATATACTTGAAGACGGCATCATAAAGTGGGTTGGCTACGTATATCAACATATTTGCTCCTCCTGATTATATTTAAACATCATGCTAATCTTATGCAAACGAGCACAATGAAAGCTTGCTTTCAAATTGCCGAGTGCAGCTTATCTTATGCAAAGATAAGACTTTTATTTTTATTAAGCAAGAAAATCTTGTTTTTTTTGCTCTCAAATAAATTTATTCATTAGGGAAAGTTGAAAAGTATGCACACACCTGGTTATGGTGCAAGCCATCAATCGATGATGTGATTGATGACCATTCCTGCGATTGCCATGCCGAAAGTGGCGGTGATGTGGCAGAGCGAACCGTTGATCTGCGCCTTTGTTGAGCACCATTCGTGTTCCACGAGTCGCTGGTCGCCAGGAGCATCATATACGGCAGTATCCGTGCCCCGCTCTCCGCTGAGCAGCTTTGCTTTCGGACATAGGCAGGCGCCCGTACCGCAGGCTTTGTTCACGCCCCTGTTCTGCATCGGCTTTTCCTCGCTGAAAACGCATTGGAATTTGCGGCGTGGGAAAGTCTTGTTCTTCTTGAATTTCTTGCGCAGGGCCCTTGCCAGCGGATCGCCATCCACCTTCCAGAACTCAGCCTTCCTCACCATGAACGGGTCGCTGCGGAGGGCTGCACCCATCGAAGAAATGAAGGTGATTTCCTTCGGAAGGGAAGTGGCACGGAGAATCAGATCAGCCTTGTCCTTCAGCGAGTCGATGGCATCGATGATGAAGTCGTATTCCTCCATGTGGAATTCGTCGGCTGTTTCCGCCTGATATATTTTCTGATAGGCGGTGATGTTGGCATCAGGGTTGATATCCAGCAGACGCTGGCGCAGTGCATCCACCTTCACCTCGCCGATGGTGCGGCTGGTTGCCATCAGCTGGCGGTTGCAGTTGGTTACGCAGACGCGGTCGCTGTCCACGATGGTAATGTTCCTCACGCCGCTTCTCAGCAGTCCCTCAGCGCACCATGACCCCACGCCTCCGATACCGAAGATGAGCACTCGTGCCGACTGTAATTTCTCTAGATTATCCTTTCCCAGAAGCAGTTCCGTTCGTCGCTGCATTCCCCGCTCCATTGTTGTTATTTTATTTCCCATTCAATTATCTTTTTATTATCTTTCAACCTTGCTTTGCGCAATTCCGGTGCAAAGATACGAAGATTTTCAGTATCTACCAAATTTTTGCATGTGATATGGAGCGATTTTCAGCAACTTACGATTTGAAACTTAGTTAAAGAAATCAAACTCTATGTTTTGTGGGGCGCATCTCTATGTTTTGTGGCATAGAAAACTATGTTTTGCCATATAAATCAGCATATTACAAAGTAATACCCGTTTTCTGGAAACGTATTCAGTATTCAGTTATTCAGTTTTTTTTCGCTGTGGTTACCATTCTCTGTATAGATAGTATATTATATATATA
>ERZ869991.688-NODE-688-length-11568-cov-5.488121_pt1 | contig 11568 bp, 7 predicted proteins | sample MGYA00520862_ERZ869991 | MGnify/ENA primary metagenome ERZ869991 (study PRJEB32232, sample SAMN07284978) | human gut metagenome | biome: human-associated habitat; material: feces | host: Homo sapiens | place: Tanzania | collected 2014-08-11 ...
CATCTTCCTGTGGGAGGATGATTTACGTTTATCCTGAAAAGAATCTTCGTGCCTATCCCGGAGTGGAACGGGGTTCGGCAGAATGGGAAGAAACATATAAAATGTATCAGGTAAATAACCCGCACTAACTAAAAATGAATGCCACCTGAAATCAGATGGCATTGTTAACTCTGTTTCTTCAGTTGTTTGCAGCAGTCAGGAAGCGTTTCCGACCATGGCATAAGTTTTTTGAGTTCTTCCTCCGGAACATCATTTCGGGGATACTCTTTCAGTTGTTCCATCAGGAACTTAAAATACTCAAAAGGATTCAGCCCATTGGCTTTCGCTGTTTCTGCAATAGAATACAGGATTGCACTTGCCTTTGCTCCTTTCTTGGAGTCTATGATGTGCCAGCTGTGTTTCCCTACGCAGAATTTTTTGATGCTGCGTTCCACGTCATTATTATCCATTGGAATAATCGCTGATCCCAGAAAGACACGAAGATATTTTTCCTGGTTCAAAGAATAGGTCAGTGCCTTTTTCAGGTCGGTTGAGGATATGACCTTATTGTCCAGGATATCTTTTACCCACGCAAAGAAAGCATCAACCAGTGGTTTTACTGATTGCTGTCTGTTATCAAGAATCTCCTGTGACGATTTGCCCCTGCTGAGATTGTCCGTATGGAAAATAACGGCAATTCTTTCCGCAGCCGACAGTCTGTCGCACATTCCGCCGTCCAGGGCTGCGCCGCCAGCTGCCGATGCCATGCCGACAAAGAAACCGTGCTCGAAATGGCCACCACGGATGCCTTCCATTGCTCCTTCCGAAACAGAATGGGAGGCAATCTTGACATATACATTACAAAGATTGTCTATCTTTGGGTTTGCAAAAATGCTTGTATTATTGAAAAATTTTATTATCTGCATAAATCATCATTGTTGATAGAACAAATAAAATAGCATACTCTTACCTTTTTACTGATACCGGGAAAATATATTATAAACCCTCTCCTCTAATATTAGACTTAAGTGTTATTAGTACTTCACAATCTATAATATTTTGTGGAACAAAATCATTTTCTGGAATTTTGTTTCTTTCCAAAAATATTCCTGAAGGTATCAAGAATATTTCCTCTTGACAACTTATCTTATCTACAACAAGACCATATTTACCCAATATTAAATTCAAGTCCTCTCTTAAAGATGTAGAGTTTAATACCGAAGCAATATTTGAATGGATACATTGCAAATTCTTACCTTTGTTAAAATTCAACTTATTCATCACTTCTACCGATATATGTCCTAAATATGACAATCGAGTTATTATATATTTTGCTTCACTTATTTTAAAAAATTGTGATGCACGTTCTAAACATAAGCAGAATTCTTCCATTGTGCGTTTATAAGATATTGGTAAAAGTTTTTTGCATCTATTTTTTATTTTTCCGTCTGTTGCTGTCGTATCCAAAACAGAGTTATGATTTATGACATCAAAATACTTATATTTATCACTTTGCCAAACATCAATATAGATTTTTTCATTATACCCTTTATGAATGATAAATGACAGCGAAGAAGTATCGCAGCCATTTACACAGAAATATTCGAATTCTGATTTATTAATCCTTACAGCTTTTACGTTAGGATTTGTAGAAAAAATATTTTTGCTGCTATTTTGACATGCAAAACATGCAAAGAGAAAAAGATGAATTATAATTTTACTTGCCATATTTCCAATATTCAGTTTTTATATTACCATGTTTCCCATCCAAATTCCAGAAATAAGAATATGCAGATCCACCTGATTTTTCGTTGCAAAAAATATCAATATGCCCTGTAACTCCTATAAAACCACTTTGAAAGACAATACCATTTTTCATAATATTGGGACGTGATAAAATTTCACCAGCCATGAAAACTCCAGTAAAGGCACTTTTTTGCAGTCTATATAAGACCTGTACCATTTGTCCTGTAAAATATATTTCATAATATTATATACTACTTATCTATTCATTTTTGAAATATAAATAACCATTGGGATATTTACCAATTTTACAACTCCACTGTGATGAAATATCTTTTCTTTTATTTGATATTCATTTGAATAAATCATTGCTAATCCATCGCAGTTTGCAGAGTTACACCTTAGTCTAAATTTTTTCAACAATTTATTCAAATCATCGATGAAAGAAGTTTTATATAGAGCATACGTAACTTGTTCGTCAGTATACCAATTATTGTTTCGATAAAATTTTTCTTTGGATAGATAATCTGTAAAAGATATGCAATTTTCTTGTAAATCTGCCGTTGAAAAATATATTTTATTCAAAGACTCAATACTATAATAATTATTATTTATATAATCTAAGCAGAGAGATAACTGTCTAAGAAAATTATCATAATCACATAAAGTATATCTGCGACGTGAATCAATTAAAGAACAGCATGAAGTATCTTTTTTATTTAAATACATATTATATCTTTTGTATGACGTATTGGAATCAATAAATAATGATATTTCATTTATTTTCTTTGAGAAGATAAATGAATATGCAGAAATTCCATCTTTATTTTTGACAAATAACTCATGCGCAAAATTACCACTATAATCAGAAGTTTTTTTTACAATCACTTTTTCTGAATAATCTGATTTTGTTCTACAAACACATGAAATAACAAAAAAGATTGCAACAAATATTAATATATTTTTCTTCATTATCTATTTCCTCCATATTTCCAAATTAAAGTATGTGCACCTTCATTATAATAATATACAGCCCCATGTTCTCCACCGGCAGCCTTTCCATTATATACAACATCAACATGTCCGGATGCATTTGTAAAGCCACTTTGTCCTGTTATGCCATTCCTTAAGGCTACATATTTGTTATTGCACACAATACCTTCGCCCCATATCTTGGTAAAATATTTTATCATGTCTGATGCCAAAGTAAAATAATTTCTTCCAAATTTATCTTTTAAGGTAATTCCCTTTATGTAAGGAATCTTTAAACCATTTTTATTCATAGCATAACTTAATCTTGCAGCACATGCATTTTCCCAATTTCCTTCTTCTGCTTTTTGAGCGATTTCGCCACCTAATGATTGATAAAAATCTTTCGGTGATAATTCACTTATACTTTCAGTCTCTGTATTATAAATTTTTTCTATCTGTTTATAAGTTGGTCCAAGATGTTTCAGTTCATTAAACATCATCACATACGCTGCCGTTATTGCTCCGCTTGCAAACTTTCCTCCGCCAAGTTCTGAAACAATTCCGCCAAGCACTGCATTGACGGCAATTCTTTCTGCAGCCGACAGCCTGTCGCACATTCCTCCGTTCAGGGCTGCTCCGCCAGCTGCCGATGCCATGCCGACAAAGAAACCGTGCTCGAAATGGCCGCCACGGACGCCTTCCATTGCTCCTTCCGATACAGAATGGGCAGCAATCTTTAGATATATGTTTTCAAGGTTGCCAATCTCGAAGTTCGCAAAGCCGCTCACACCGCCCCAAAATCCTCCGGTAAAGGTATTCTTCGCCGTCTGCATCAAGTTGGCTCCGTTAATCAGGGAATTTACAAGTGCCGATGAAGCTCCGCCTGCCATTCCGCCAGCGACAGAGCTTAAAAGACCGCCATAAATGGCTGCAGCCCCTCCAGTCTCGAGCCCTACGGCTATGCCGACGATTGCAGAAAATGTATCTCCTATCCAGCTATAGCCTGTCGGGTCGGTAAGCGAGAGCGGATTGTTCAAACAGTAGGCATAACGGTTAAGGCTCTGCGTGTATTCCGGCATCTGCACAATGGGGTCTGGCGACATGAACCTTCCTGTCAGAGGGTCATACATCCTGCCGTCCATATTTACAAGGTCAAACATGTCGATATGGTCATGTCCGGTAAAGCCCGCATCATGTTCGGAAATGCTGTCGTTTGACAAAGTGAAATAGTCCCATGTGTCTGCCTTCCGTCTTCTTCCCCACGCATCATAGCTCAACTCCTCGCAAATGGATCCGTCCTCATTGCTGTATGCCATTACGGAGCCGAGGTTGTCATGGTGTATGTATAAAGTCTTCCCGTCCGTACCGCCAGACGCCTCATATATTGCCACAGGTCTGCCGTCGGCATAGATATAGTTGATACACTTTTCCTTTCCTTTCTCTATTTCTTCATTATACAGTTCATTTACGTATATCCTTGTCTTTACATCACGGTAATGGCTGTCGAAGTTCTGACCGCAACCGCCCACAAAATAGCTCGTTGTCTCCGTTTTCTTTTCCTTGTCCACGCCGTAATCTATGGACAAGCCGTAATAGCGCAGCGGATTTTCCGACGTGTTGCGTCTCAAGCTGCATATCTTGTTGAAAGACGTGTACGTAACATTGTCAAATGCAGGAAGGACGAACTTCTCACCCTTAACGGAGCCTATTCTGTTAGTACCCGTAACATACGAAACACTCCCGAGTCCCGTCTTGTATGTCAAGTTTCCGGCATTGTCATATTTCATCGTTTGGTTGTGCCCGACATTGTCGCTGACGGAAATGAGTCTGTCAAGAGCATCATAGCCGAAACTCTCTGTCATGGAACGCAGTCCGTCGGAACGACTGGCGAGGTTGCCGTTAAAATCATAGACATACGATTTTGAAAACAAGCCGTCAGATTGAACATTACTCAAACGTCCAAACATATCATAGGCGTTTTTTACAGTCACGCCGTTGCCAAACGTGTCAGCAAGAGTTTTTCCCATGGCATTTCTTTCTCCAGCAGTCCAGAATGTCTTTCCGTCATCTTCGGAGCTGACAGAAAGCAGATAGCCGTTGTCCGCGTAGTTGTTGCGGACTTTTATCCCTGACGGATATTCGATACAAGCCAGACGGTTAAAACCATCATACGTATTTCTTGTAACATAGTCCTTGTCCCATACCGTTTCCGTTACAGAAGAGGTTCTGCCGTACTGGTCGTAACAGGTTTTACGCCTAATGCCGTTTGAGCATTCCGACTCGGACAAAGCCCCTTTCCAGCCGGTGTCGTAAATATATTTGTACGTGAAATCCTGCCGTTTTTCTTTCGTAATACGTCCCAACTTGTCATATTCGTATGATGTCGTTCCTTCGAGGTCTCTCTGTGTTGCCAGTTCACCGTATGGAGTGTAAGTATATTCTATCGTCCCCAAGTCCGGATCAACAAGCTTTGTCCTGTTGCCATGTTTGTCGTATTCTGTTTTGGTAACGGTTCTCGGTCCTGATACTTCTATACACTTTCCGCACGTATTGTATTTATAGCTGACGCTGCCACCCATGGCATCCGTACTTCTGACGAGGTTTCCGTCCATATCGTATTCCTTTTCCGATGTATTGCCGTTGGCATCGGTAACGGAACATACGAGTCCGCTGTAGCCCATACTGACAGTTCCGCCATCAGGCTTTATTGTTTTAACTTTCCTGCCGGCAGCGTCATATCCATAATGCGTCCATACCGGAACTTCATTTTGGAAATACGGCTCGGAAGAAGCCACGAGCCTGCCCTTGCCGTCATACACGGCATCCGTATACACCATTCTTCCGTCCGCTCCTTCCATTACCTTGCGCAGCGTTCTTCCCAAGCAGTCATAAAATTCCATGACGGTAGGACTTCCTGTCTTCTCCGTTTTTGTATAGTAAACAGAGTTCTTTGGAGCATGTATATTGCCGTCACTCCATTCAGTTGTCATCTTTACATGTTCTATTGGAGTATAGGCATTTGTTGTCGTACCGAAAGAATCATGCGTATAGTTCGTTACAAATCCGTTGGAATCAACGGATTTTGTTTCTACACCAAGTTTCGGGTCTGTTTCTGATGTATCTGTGAATGACATTGCATCTTTCCTTGACACAACAAACCGCCCTTGTGCATCATACGCAGTTTCCGTTGAGCGGCTATCATACCTACTATCGTTGGGGACAGTCACGTCTGAAACAATATTGCCGAAAGCGTCATAAGTATAGTGTTTTCTGTATCCGTCAGCATCATCGGGTTCAAATGCCTCCTCTGTAAGCAGACCGCTTTCTTCGTCATACTTGAATTCAGACTTCAACGTGATAGTCTCGTTTTTTCCTGATTTAGTAACCGAGGACTTAGCCAGTCGTCCCAATATCCAACGACCCTCGTCATTTTTGTATTCGTTTTCCGTCACTACACTGTTCTCGCCGCTCGTTACTGTCGTTTTAAGACAGTTTCCGAAACTGTCGTATTCATATGAAGTCAGCTTATGGGAGACAATTTCTCCAGTATTATATTCGTAAGACTTATCCTCAACACTTTCGGGGAAACTCGTGTAAGACACCTCAGTCTGTCCGTTTCTGTACTGATAGTTTATTACATTCTTATAGTATGTCTCATTCAGCAACACGCCGTCAAGTAACTTACGTGTATATTGCAATGCAGGTAAAGCCTCGTCCTTTATTGTTTCATAAACTTCTTCCGTTACCGTGCCTGTAGAAAAATCGGTTGCCGCAACTTTCTCAAATCCAAGGATTCCGCGCCCTCTTCTATGAAGGAGCAGATTGTAATATTTGTAACCTACAGTATGTCTTCCCCCGATACCGTCGGGAGTTGACACGCTTTTTACAACAGGCCAGGGGCAACATGCCGATACAATAGGATATGAACTTGTATTGCCTCTTTCATGCACAGATTTGTCGGTCAACTGCGAAAATGCTATTTCCGTAGTGTTATCGATGCCATCCGTTATCCGGCTGAGCGTATTGTCGCCGCGACAACCGGACAGATGCAGGTCTATGGGCGATGAGGAATTCTTGCTATTCGGATAGCATACAATATCCGCCATTCCGTCGCCGTTGAAGTCTGCAATACGGAAGTTCCTTTTGTCTGTACCTAAGGTAGATGAACCGGTATAATGTGTAAATGCCTTTCCTGTTCTGTCGTTTATGTAAATATCAGTAGCCACAGCCTTTCCACCACTTGTTTTTTTGCTTATCGCATAAATGTCGTCATATCCGTCACCATTTATGTCGGCAACGTATATCTGTTTTTCTTTGGGATTGAAGAGGGCTATTATCGGTTCATATACAAAAGACGTTACGTTTTCTCCGACAAGACCTGTGGAGAAATTCATTTCCCAATTCACGGAAGGGTCTTTGTCTGTACCCATCGTTATTACATCAGTCTTGCCATCGGCATTGAAATCGCCCATGCAGAAATAGCCTGTTCCGAAAGTGAATTTTTTTTTAGGATTAAGTTTGCCGTTCGGCTCTATTTCATACATGGTACAGTAGTTATCTTTACCCATATTCAACATCTCTACAGTACCGTCGCCGTCAAGGTCTGCCAGAAAGACATTGTTCCATGTATGGTTGCCGGGCAGCGTTTCCCTGTCACTCAGTCTTACGAGCGGCTTTATTCCGCTTTCTGAAGACTCAGATATGAGCATGCAGTAGTCGGAAGAAGTATAACCACCACGTACTATTAAATCTGCAGCCCCGTCGCAGTTTATGTCTGTAGCATACATAACATGCGTAAAGTTCAATGAACTGACAATTGTAGCTTCGTACGACAGGCTATAGTTACCATTGTCGTCAACATTTGACAGATACAGGTCTATGAGCCAGAACGGACTGTTACCTCTTTCCACAACTATATCATCATATCCGTCACCATTGAAGTCGCCACTTACCACATTCTCTATATACTTCCCTGTCTTCCCTTCTTTCTCCACAATGCTGAAACTGCTGTCGCAAGCTTTCACAAAAGAGTTCCCGTTACTGAGATAAACCTGATATTCGAGGCGGTCGGAATAAACGGGTCTTACCAACATGTCTGTTTTACCATCACCATTGAAGTCGCCGGTAATGACATTTGCCTGTGTTGCCCCGCTATAGGTCAGCGTTCCTGCATAAACCGTACCGCCAGATATATTGTCGTTCCAATTGAAAATTGTAGGTTTTTTGCTGTCCCTGTCTGTCGATTCGGTTATGCTCTTGATTTTGAGAATGTTTCCTGTATTGGAATATTCTATATCGTATTTTCTGACAGTACTTTCTCCGTATTTGCAGACTATGCTTTTCACGGCATGCGACCGTCTTGTCTTTACACCGCTTATATACGAAACCGGAGCATTTGATGCAGTATATGAAAAAGACACGGAAGCAAACGGTGCAAGTTTCGCTCCGTCATTTCCTGTATAGTCTATCCTTAAAGGCCAGAACTCGTTGTTTTCCGAATCTGAGCCATAGGTTATCGTGTAATAGTTGCCTTTGGTATCGCTGACTTTCGTCTCCAGCCAGTAAAGGGAATTTCCGGAAATGCCGTTTAAAGTCTTGGAATTTGTAAACTCCCTTGTTATGCCGTCCTTTGTGTGCACGATAAACCTTGAAGGATTGTTTTTGTCGCCTTCAGCCGTTATCTTTGCAAAGGTGTTGTTCTCAGTCCTATACTCACGCTGCGATTCCGTCGCACCGACAAGCGTCAGCCTCATACCGTCAAGCATAAAACGGTCGTTCCCGTCAAAACGTATCACGTCCGCATTGCCGTCCCTATACAGGTTACGGGGGGCACGGCTTATCAATGAAATTCCGGAAAGGTCAAAGCCGCAGCCGAGGAGTCCGTTGCCCTTGGAACTGTCATAGACGATTGATAGATGTGGCGACATGCCGCCGGTTCCCGAAGCGACAGACACCGGCATCTCATAGTGAAACTGTCCGTTTGGAGTAACATCATAACTGTCGGAAATCTTGCCTACAACAATACCTGCCGCAGAGTTCTGTACAAAATATGTGAGGAAAAGGAATATGGTCAGTAGCTTTTCTTTCATTAAAATGTCAGTCCTTTATTATTTTTCTTGTACCGTTCTTGTCATCAACAGTTACATTGAATATGTACACGCCCGACGGACAGTCATTCATGTCAACTGTAAATGTCTGTGTAGAAAACTCGCCCGACTTCACGACAATGGGTGACAAGTCGCTTACTTGAAACTTGGCTGTGGAATTGTAGTCTTTTCTCAGGTCGATTGTGAATTTGTTGTCCTTGCCTATTATAGAGATGTCTCCGGATATGTCTATCTTTTCATTGCCGCCTATAGGCTTTGAAGGTAGCGGCGTTCCCTTGCGGCTCGTAATATTGCCGTTCAAATCATACGAGAACGAAACTGTCCTGTTGACAGCTATGGTTTGGGCGGAAACAGAATATGGTAAGGTTACAAGAAACATACTTATTATTTTTAAAGGCTTATTGGTCATATTTGTAAGAAATAAAGTTATTATGTTAATGCTTTATATTGTTTTGGTATTCTGCCTGTCTCCTTACAAACTCCTCATGCGTTCTCTTCCATCTGTCGTGGCTCCACAGATAGAAGCGAGGGTCGCGGCGTACGGTCTGTTCGAGCATCTGGAAGAAGCGTTTTGTTATCTCATTGTCGGGCAAAGTGGCAGGGGCGTCGGTGATGAGCTTGAAAGTGCAGATGTATTTGCCACGGCGCGGACGCTCCATGTCAACATAAAATACGGCATCGTTCATCTTCCTCATGATGCGTTCGCCGCCGGTGAAGACGGGAGTGTCGTGGTTGAGGAAAGGCAGCCAGAGGTGGATGTTGCTCCATTTCGGCGACTGGTCGGAGATGTATCCGAAGAGCCACATGCGCTTTTCCCTTCTGTATGTTACGAGATAGCGTAGAATGTCCTGCTTCGGGATGCACACGCCGCCCTTGGCATGGCGCAAAGAGCGGAACAGTTCGTCGAAAACCTTGCTGCGCAGCGGGTGATAGATAAGTCCGCAGACGGCATCCTTATGACGCGTGAACGAGAGACCCGTAGCCGAAAGCATCTCCCAGTTGCAATAATGCCCGAGGATGGCGGCACAAGTCTGACCCTTGTCGAAATGCAGTTCCAACTGCTCCACGTTGCGGAACTCGATATGCTTCAATAGCGTCTGGTCGCTAACCGACAGCAGTTTCAGCGACTCCACGCCATAGTCGCAGAGCCAGCGATAGAATCCGCGCTCAATAGTCTTAATCTCTTTCTCGCTTTTCTCGGGGAAAGCAGTGCTCAGGTTCTTCCTCACCACCTTCTTCCTGTATCCCACTATATAATATATAATAAGGTAGAAGAAGTCGGCGATGCAATACAAAGCCCTGTAAGGGAGCAGAGAGATTGCATAAAACAATGCGTAGACTATTTTATATGCCATAACAGTAACAGTTTTTTACTTTAACATTATATATGGGGTTCAATCGGCTTTATCAATCGGGTTTTTCAATTGGGGCAACTAATCGAGTTTTCCAATCGAGTTTACCGATTGATGCAGGCAGCCGTCCGCCTCAGTTTACGACTGCATGTCGTGCAGTTTCTTGTAGTATCCGTCGCGGTTGATAAGTTCCTCGTGAGTACCGCGTTCCACGATATGTCCCTCATGGAGCACGCAAATCTCGTCGGCATTCTTGATTGTAGAAAGGCGATGGGCGATAGCCACCGTGGTACGCGTCTTCATCAGTCGCTCCAGAGCGTCCTGCACGAGTCGTTCGCTCTCCGTGTCGAGAGCCGAAGTAGCCTCGTCGAGAATAAGGATAGGCGGATTCTTGAGAATGGCGCGCGCGATGCTCACACGCTGACGCTGTCCGCCGGAAAGCCTTCCGCCGCGGTCGCCGATATTCGTGTCGTATCCGTTTTCCGAAGCCTTGATAAACTCGTCGGCATTTGCGATGCGAGCCGCCTCCTCTACCTGTTCCAGTGTGGCGTTGTCCACACCGAAGGAGATATTGTTGAAGAAGGTGTCGTTGAAGAGGATAGCCTCCTGGTTCACGTTACCGATAAGCTGCCTGAGGTCATGAATATCGAGATCCTTCACGTTTATGCCGTCGATAAGCACCTCGCCCTCCTGCACGTCGTAGTAGCGGGGGATAAGGTCGACGAGAGTAGACTTTCCGCCGCCGCTCTGACCTACGAGAGCCACGGTCTTTCCCTTCTCAATCGTCAGGTTGATGTCTCTGAGCACCCACTGTTCGCCGTATCTGAACGACACGTGGCGGAACTCAATAGTATGGTTGAAACTGCTGATATGCTCAGGGTTCGGCTTTTGCTTTATGTCGTTTTCGGCAAGCAGAATCTTGTCTACACGTTCCATCGAGGCGAGACCCTTAGGGATATTGTAGCCAGCCTTCGAGAAATCCTTCAGCGGGTTGATGATGCTGTAGAGGATAACGAGATAGTAGATGAACGTAGGACCGGAGAGCACCTGCTGGTTGAGCACCAGTATGCCGCCGAACCACAATACTATGATAATCATCACCGTACCGAGGAATTCGCTCATCGGATGTGCCATCTGCTGACGGGTGTTTACTTTCAATATTTGGTTTCTGTAGCCCGAGTTAATCTTGTCAAACCGCCTGTTCATCTTCTCCTCAGCACAGAAAGCCTTGATAATACGCAGTCCGCCGAGCGTCTCCTCCACCTGACTCATCGTGTCGCTCCACAGAGCCTGAGCCTCCTTGGATTTGCGCTTCAGCTTTCTGCCCACCTTTCCCATAATCCATCCCATAACGGGGACGAAGAGCAGGGTGAAGAGCGTCAGCTGCCAACTGATGAAGAGCAGCGTGGCGAAAT
>ERZ869991.690-NODE-690-length-11566-cov-5.050570_pt1 | contig 11566 bp, 10 predicted proteins | sample MGYA00520862_ERZ869991 | MGnify/ENA primary metagenome ERZ869991 (study PRJEB32232, sample SAMN07284978) | human gut metagenome | biome: human-associated habitat; material: feces | host: Homo sapiens | place: Tanzania | collected 2014-08-11 ...
CCTTGTTGTCGCCCGAGGCACCACCCGAGGGCGAACCGCCCGAAGGCTTATTGCCAGGCTGCGAGGGCGTAGGTTTCGGCGCGTCGCCGTTGTCGCTTCCAGTGTTGGGGAGCACCACCTGCAAGTCGTCGTTCAGGTATTTGTAAATAACCTGATTGATGCTCGAAAATTTGTAGCGGTATTTCAGGGCGAGTGCTACGCGGTATGCCTCTGTTGCAGGGCGACCATTCACAGGTCGGTTGGCGCGGAGCCAATCGGCAACTGCCTTCTGCTTGCGCTTGAAGCGATCGCGAATTTCCAACTGCTTTTCGGTGGCAGGACCCTGATAATCGTTTACGCGCTTTGCAAAGTAGATGTTGTAGCTAGTCTTGTTGGTAGCGAAGTATTCTCTTGAGTTGCCACCAAACTTACCTGAGACACCCTTGATGATGTCGATGGGAGTGATTTTTGCCATGATAGTAGATTTTTTTTGGGGTTAGTAAATGAAGTCGTCTAAACTTTTCTGACGAAGATTAGATTTAAACTTTTATCTCTTCTAAATTCAATCTTTACCTTTCTTTTTGACCGCTTTTTGACCTTTCATCGGTCGTGTAGCTCGCTACACTCCCTCTTCAATGCCAAAGATAGTGCAAGGCAAATGCAGAACGTCAAACTTGCTTGAACGTTCTGCTGAGCCACAGTCTATCTTATACCAAAATCGCTTCAAAAATAAAGGCAAATTTTGAACTTCATAAAAGTTTAGACGACTTCATAATATTCCATCTTAAAACATTCTTCTCTCTGATAGAAAATCGTCGATCTTCAACTCTTTTGAAATATGATATGGAATAATCTAACAACAAGGTCGCAGATGCTTGACCACGAAATTAAGCGTTCCCTTTCAAGCATATGCTACATAAGGTGCAGATATACAATGTCCTTGCGCAAGCCTCAAAAATGAAAGAAAGTTGTTTGTATGACACAGGAAGCATTTTATCAGATAATAGAAGCCGCTCGTCATGGTGACGTGTTTGCCCAGACCGCACTCGGAATCATGCTTTGTGAGGGCAAGATAGTACAACCCAACCGGGAACATGGTTTGGGATGGCTGAAGAATGCAGCCCAATGCAACTGCCTTTGGGCAAGGGACGCTTATGCGGAATTTTCTCAGCCGCAAAATCAACCATCACAGTCTTCTGCTTCCAATGGAATGGCAGACAACACTGATTACGAGCAGGAGTTGAATAATCTGATAGGGTTGGAACGTGTCAAGACAGATATAGACTCGCTTAGAAACTTGCTCCGTATTCAGAAAATGAGGGAACAGAGTGGACTGCCAACCACCTCTGTATCGTATCACTGCGTTTTCACAGGCAATCCCGGTACTGGCAAAACAACTGTAGCCAGAATAGTGGCTGGTATTTATAAAGAACTGGGTGTGCTGCAGAAGGGACATCTTGTAGAGGTTGACCGCAGTAAGTTAGTTGCAGAGTATGTTGGACAGACAGCTGTGAAAACAAATAAAGTCATAGACGAAGCACTGGATGGAGTGTTGTTCATTGACGAGGCATATACACTTGTAGGTGGAGAAAATGACTTTGGAGCAGAAGCCATTGCAACGTTGCTGAAACGTATGGAAGATGATAGAGACAGACTTGTGGTTGTTCTTGCCGGTTATACAGACGAGATAAAAGGATTCATCGAGTCAAATCCCGGTATCCAATCGCGATTTAACCGATATATCCAGTTTGACGACTACTCTGTTGAGGAGTTGGTAAAGATATTCAAGTTCAACCTAAAAAAGTCTCATTATAAGATTAAGCGGGATGCCCTTGAAGCACTTCAAGCGAGAATCGAGCTGGCTGTGCGTCGTAAGGACAAGCATTTCGGCAATGCAAGATATTGTAGGAACATCTTTGAGAAGATCATCCAGAACCAAGCCAATAGACTGGCAAAGATGGTCTCAATAGACAATGAGCAACTCGTGATAATAACAAAAGAAGACATTAACATATAAAGCAAGGTGATATGGACAAGATACTTAGATTATTCGGAGGAAGCGAACAGTTGTGGCAGTACATACAAAAATATGCCAAAACAGCAGGTGTGGAAGGAACACGCATCGTCTTGGAGTTATATTATGTATTGAAGTCGCCTAACACTTCTGGATTGGACAAAACTATTATTGTGGCAGCCCTTGCCTATCAACTTCTTCCAGAAGATTTGATAAGCACAGAAAAGTTCGGAGTTCTTGGATTGGTAGACAATGGAGCCGCACTCACATTGGCGTATAATAGGGTAAAATCACGTGTCACCCCACAAATCGATGCCCAGGTTAATGCCATCCTCAATCAGTGGTTTGGTAGTATGCAACCTGCCATAGCAAGCGATGTTCCTTCAAACAACAACTGGAACAACCCTAATTCATACAGTGAGGGATGGCGTGAACAACCCGTGCAGACTCCTCCCCAGTTCAACACTCAGGGGCCATTAAACAAACCACGTAAGCCAACCACACCAATGTGGGATGACGAGGACGTAGTGATAGATTGACGTTTAAATATAAAAATTCAGAAACTATGGTAAAAGAAATAAGAGGACTAAAATGTCCTAACCACGATTATTTGAAAGACAATCACCATTTTATGTATCAAGAGGCATATCCTGGTGCAAGACCAACTTCAAGCACTCGCTGCATAATATGCGGATATACGATGTCGTTGCATAAGGCTCAGAAATAGTATTAGAATGTCAAACATCTTCAACAACCCAGCTTTCCAATTCTTTAAGCGTCCCACAATGGATGATTTCTTGAAGCAATGTCAACAACGCTTTCAACGATTTGGTCTGAGTGATGCTGATGTCTATGATGCGATTAAATCGGCTTGTGATTTTTTCAACATCCCGATGCCACAGATGATACAAGACTTGACCAATGTACAGGATGGTCAGACAATGTTTGTGAATTGGGACAGAGGAAGCTATTATGATGATGTCATTTGCTTTAATATGCAACAGCTCATTGATATGAAAGTTGACAGCAAGGATGCGTTCTCGTTAGTTATGACCCACGAATGCGGGCACAGAGTCCTCCAGAACACACTGTTCCCTGGTATTGCCAATGGACAATGGGAGTCTGAATTATGTCCTGACTTTTTTATGGGATGTCGTGCAGGTTTGTGGAATATGAATGCCATTGACAAGGTTGTGATGGGATTGATACTTACAGACGGAAGCCCAAGCCATCCGGAAGGAACCTTGCGAGCATTGTTCATCAGACACGGAAAATACATCGCTCCAGAAATGCATCGCAGGGGTATTCCACTAACCATACAGAACTTAATCAATGAATTCATGGCTTTCAGACAGCAGCACCTCAATGAAATATTAAACCAACAGCACAAGTATTACATATTTTGAATATGACAGCATACGATAATCAGCAATGGATGAAATACATGCGCCGCCACCAGGCGAACGTGTTCAATGCTATCTTCTATGACAAGGAAGAAGTTACAGAAGATGACATTCAGCGTATCATTACTGATGTTGCAACTTTTTTCGATTTGCCTATACCTGAAATAAACGGCAAGTGCGAATCTTTTGCGGAGGTATTGCTTGGCGACAAAGCTGGGGAATGTGAGCTTTCATACAACTTGGAAATGCTGAGAAATGCTGGTATCAACAACAAAGACGCTTTCACGTTGTGCTTCGCTCACGAGATGGCACACCAGATGCTTTATAAGCACCAGTTTATGTTGTTCTGTAGCGAGCGGTGGATACAAGAGTTGGCAGCCGACTTGACAGCAGGGCTTTATGCCGAAAGGCATCTGTTGGCTACAGGAAAATTCAAGTATGCCTTATCCAGACAAGGGCATAGTATCACCCACCCCGATGGAAAATTGAGGAAGGAGATTGTAGAATGTGGCAGACATTATCTCGAACGGCAAGCGGTGGACGGAGAAAAGATGATAGACATGGTGCAACAAATCATGCCTTCATTCGTCTTTCTACATAAGAAGGAACTCAAACAGAGTTGGTATCAACTGCTTGACGAGTTGGAAAGTCCTCCACAGAAACCAAGACACTACAATATAGAAGATCTGCCTGATAGCAATCTGCTCAAACAGGCTGTTATGAAGTATAAACAATCAAAGGAAACAAACGATGAAAATCATAGATAATGCCCCGATAGATAAACCTTGCATTGGCAAGCTGATAGAAGAAAGCTGCGCTGTAGGTCAGTTGGTAGACAACTGCATTTATCTGATAGCAGATCCTGAAACGGACATAGCAAAACGTGCTGTGGACATAATGGAGCAGTATAAGCTGCGGATGGACAGTGACGACTATTACAATGCATACGAGTTGGAAGTGGTTCATCATGTGGAGTTGAAGAACCATCCTAAAATTAAAGAACGTATGGAACAGCAAGGCGACAACTTCTTGATACAGTTGCCGTCGTATGCCGAGTATGGAACGAAACATTTCATTGTAGCCCATACCGATGAAAACAAACTGTTTGAAAACATCGGGTTGATGCTTTATGCAGCAGAGCGAATAGCCAAGTTTGACATGACAGCATTGCTTCGCTCGTTTGAAGAGGAAAATACGGACGAGTTCATCGGACTGGCAAAAAATGCTATCACAGACCGTCGCTTCCAGTCAAACTACTTGGCTGGTTTGGCAGAACAATCTATGTCGCCAACATTTGGCATGGCGGCTTCCGCTGCTTCCATCAAAGAGCGTCTGGAGATAAAGGGCGTTATCACGCACAAGCAAAGACTGGAAATGTACGACCGCCTTTTGGACAATCTCAAAAAGTATCATAAGACACACGACCCGAAGATAGAAGCCGAGCTTGACTTCATATTCAGCATTATCGACCCTGTTACGATGCGTATGTTCTTCTTGAAACAATCGCCTAAACTGCAGGAGAAGATGAACAACTTTGTCAACCCAAAACGGTTGGCAGAGGCTTCGACAATGGATTTGGAGATACGCAGGTCTGAAAAAATCGACAAGATGCGAAAGAACGATGGTTATTATCGTCTCTATCTTAGTAGGGACGATGAAAGGCTGATGGTACACTTCAGCCGTAGCGCAGGTTTCATACTCTATCTCATATATCTCATTGACAGAAAGCGAAATGGTGATAAGGTGGACACCCTTAACATCGTGCAATACAAACAGCTCTTTGGAAAATTGTACGAAATGACCTATGGCATCAACGGTGAAACGATATTTGCAGACATGGTGAAGAACTTCAATGCGGCTGGCGAAATGCAGCAAAAAGGTCTGTACTCTGTATTGAAAAGCATCCGCGAAGATGTGGGCAACACTTGCGAAAGGATACAGGAGCCTGCCGAACCATTTCTGTTGCAAGACACCACTGCCCATCTTGCTGTACTGCCTAAGCATATCATTTTGCCCAATGAGATAATGGCGTTGATTTAATGTTAAAATTATTAATCTTTAAGACGTAACATATTGATTATCAGAAGTAAAACAACTCTTAGATTGTTCACATAACAAAGAACGGCTTACCTGTCAAAATCTACCGACATTTGCATCAGAAATTCCGATGTGAAGGTCGGTTTTTCGTCTGTATTAACTTAAGGATTTTGACAGGTATGAAGACAGATGCATTAACAACAAAGAAGACCATCCTCAGTTTGGTAGAGGTTGTTCGCTTGGAGATTGAGAGCAAGAAAAAGAAGCTCTCAGTAAGTGACGACGAGCTTGTTCAGAAAATCATGGACAAGATTGCAGTAGCCGACAAATACTTTGCTACGGAGAAGGAACAGATACGCTTTTTGGGAGCCGTGACGCGTGAAATAGCATGGTTTGAAGCCAACACAGAAGAGTCTGAAGAAATCATCAACCGATTAAAATTAGGCGACCAACTGTTTGCACAGCGTTTCTTCTACGACACCAATCCCAACGGTTGCAACATCAGCCGTTTTCGCTCAAAGATACTCTCAAACATCAAGCAGACCTACAAGGTAGACGTGTCAGTTGAAGAGTTTGGCGACATTCTCTATACATTCCTTTGGGATAACGGCACATGGAGCATACTCGACAAGTACTCACGCAAGAGCAGTTTCTTCTGTTGGCTTACAGAAGTAGCTCAACACGAATTGATGAGATATCTTGAAGACATGAAGATTATCACGATTAGCCGTGAACGAACAGTGGGCAACACACGACTGCTGGGAATGTCGGTTGATCCCGAAATGTGGGAATACATCATAGCAGACGTAATGCCAGAAGGACAATATAAGAACATCCTTGCTGCCACGTTGATAGAACGCAAATCAGAAGAGGAACTTGCTAAAGCATTTGGCATGGATGCAGATTCTTTGCACACGCTTCAGAAGAAAGCCGAAGCCGATTTGAAAGACCGACTGATACGTAGCAACAGCGGATATGAAGAACTGGTGCTGCGTGACAAGTCGCCTCGCACCATTGAGGTTTCTGAAGAGTTTGCCAAGGAACTAAGCGTGTGGCAAGAGGAAAAGAGCAATACGAATCCTTTGGCAGACGTATTGGGTGTAGACCTAAATAAAGAGGAATTGCAGACTAAAGCAGTGGATTTTCTCTACACCATTCCCGACTTATTGAAGTGGACGGAAGAAGAACGAATAGTGTGGACTTTGCGCTTCATTGAAGACACCGCACCTGTGGAAGTGGCAGAACGTGTAGGCAGGAAGCGTTCGTGGGTGGACACAAAATATTCCAGACTGAACGCTCGTTTCAATGAGGCTATCAAGAAATGGTGGGCAAAGAATGCAAGATAGACAAAAAAGTTTGGTGCTTGGCATGATAGAGCACCAAGCTTTTACAACTCTATAACTATAAAAATCAGATATGATGAATAAAGATTATAATAATGGTGGTGATGATACTTCAAAGTATCTGCTGAAAAGAGTGGAAGACTATGCTGCGTTTGTATGTCAGGTGTTGCATGACGAAGCGTTTCTTGTCGAACTGAACAGAGCCATGCCGTTTGACAAAACGGTTCACGCAACAAAGAACATGGGAATGAATAGCTTGGGCATCAAGAAAATGGGAATATCGGTTATGCGAATGGACATAGAGCCTCCTTTGTATTCGTTAGCTGTAACCCTCATGTTCAAAGATAGTGACGGACTTATGCAAAACCACTCCATCTTCATCAATGCGTGCAAAACAATAGAAGAACTTCAGCAATTGACGGCAGAAAACAGCTTTAAGAAAGAAGTGCTGACGCTATGTGAAGAAAGAGGATTGGGCAAACAAATGGTATTAACAGACAAATAGAATTATGGTACAAACAATAACGAGAGAATGGGCAATCGCCAAGACTTACATGTATGAAGTGGCACTTCACGACGGAGTGATAAGTCTTGACTGGGACGATTTTCAGACACTTGCAGAGAATCATCGACCACTAATGGCAATCAAAATTGACGGAGATGCAGCCGTCAAGGAACTTGTGGCAAAGGCAATGAACGAAATTCACAGAGAATGCTCAAGCAGTCCGTCTGGGCTTATTGTCTCCATATCATACAAAAAAGGCGAAGAAATAATGATGGACGAAATGTTTGGTCTTAGCGATAGTATGGACAATATCGCGAATGAGAACGTGGAAATAAAATGGGGCATCAGTCAAAATGATAGTCAAAAGAGCAAACGATGCGTGTGGGTGTTTGCATTTGAATAGTTAGAAGAGCGTGCCACAAACAAGACCCGTATCTTTCATGGAAACTTTGACAGTTTTTTCTGTTTGTAAATCTGTAATATAATTGAGTAATATGAGTAAGGCAAAAAATACAAGAATGGTTTCAGCACTTACGAAAGTCGCTGAAATGATTGGACAAAGAAAGGTTGTTGACGATAAAGAAGTGGGACTGGGAATGATGCGCCAATACAATCGTTGTATGGAAGAGGCAAAAATGGTGTCAGATGGACTGTTCCGAGTGGTTATCATGGGAACTTTTACTTCAGGTAAGAGCACATTGATTAACGCTTTGTTGGGAAGCAAAATTTTGCCAGAATCAGCACTGCCCAGTACTGCAATCTTGACATTCATACAGTTTGGATGTGATGCAGATGATGTGGAAATACATTTTAAGGACACTGTAAATGAAGACGGTTCTATCACGAAAGGAGATATTGAGCATATCACCAAGGAAGAGTTCGCTGAAACGTACCATTACAATATAACGGATGCAGAAGTGCTTGCTCAAACAGGAAACATTCCTCGTTTCAAGAAAGTGGCATATTCCATCATCAGATGTTCACTACCATTGATGCAAGACGGCGTAAGCATTGTGGACACTCCAGGATTGGAGGATAAAGATGTGGCTACAGAGTTAGCACTTGACATTGCAGCCAAGGCGCAAGCCATCGTCTATGTTTGTAGTGAACGTGGTTTTGCGGAAGCCGACCGTGAATACTTCAATGAAAATTTTAAGGGCAATCCGGGCAATGTGTTCTTCATCCTGAACAAGACAGACCTTATAGCATCCAATGTGGAGCGAGAACAAGCTCTTGAACGAGTACGACAGGATGTGAAAGGTTGCTTCACCAAGGCTGACGGAAGCGTGGACGAAGCATTGATGTGCAAGCGAGTGTTCGGACTATCCTCGTTATTAGCCTTGGATGCAAGAAGAGGTATGACCTTTGATGAAGACCTGCAAAAAGACGTGCCACTCTCACAAGAAAAGATAGAACTGAAGCTACAACGCAGTCAGTTCCTTCCATTCGAAGAGGCTCTGCAGGAGTTCCTTTCTACCGATGAGCGTTGTGTGGCACAATACGGAAAAGTCTTCCGTACATTGCTTGGCACCTATAATGATGCTATGGAAAAGATGCGTGAAGGCCTGGCTATCTACGAGCATAATGCAGAAATGACTGCTGAACAGAAGGCAGAATGCCAGCGCATCATTAACGAGATAGAGACTGGACTGGAAGCTACAGAAACCGCTTTCGACAACTGCACGCTGAAACTTCAAAATACCATAGCTTTGCTTATCCGCAATGCCATTGACAGTGTGGATAGCACATGGGAGGTCGATTTAGCGATCTTGCATGAGAAGATACGCTTCGGCATGAAGGACTACCTTTCCCTGGCAGTAAGTAACATAAATCTGTTCAAGTCGAAGGAGGAGCGCATGGAAGAAATGAAACGCCTGCTCCAACCTTTCTCACAAATCATTGCCGATCATATTTCTGAAAAGATAGATTATTTCATGGAAACGAACAAATCCGTCCTCATAAATGCCATCAGCGAAGCGGAACAGAGTGTAAACACTAACTTGGTCAATGTGGCAGGACTGTTTTCACGTTTGGGAGACACCCTTACAGAAAGTCCAGAAATGGGCAAGCAAGAAGACCAAGACTGGCTACAAGCCGTCATTTCCTATTGCGTAGGCGATGCCAGTGCTATTGTGAGGAACTGTGCAGGAGGACATACCGCATGGATGGAATTTATCCGCAAGGCGGTGTTCAATGGCGTGTGGCAATGGATGATCATCCAAATCATCACAGGCGGTTGGGGAATTATAATCTGTGGACTCATCGAATGGTTGCAAATCAAGAACGGCAAAAACGAAATGGTTGACCGTATGCTTACAGACAGCAAAAATGCAGCTTTGAAGGAGATACATACCAAACTAGATGAACGGTTGCATGAGATGAATGCCAATATCGCCATTAAGGTGAATGAGGTAAAGAGTGCCAAGTGTGGTGAGAGTCGTCAACGTTTGACAGATGAGAGATTGCGTTTGGCAGAGATTGAGCGCAATATAAACGACAATCATTTCAATGCAGATCATGAACGCCAACGCACAACAGGCATCCTTACGACAATGGCATCAGAAATCAAGTGCTGTTATCTCGATGTGTTTGGCATACCATACGCAGAGGAATTGGCAACATTATAAAAGTCTATTCACAATGGAAATACAACAACAAGAGATATTCAAGAGCCAGTGGCATGACATCCATGATATTGTGTTGTCTGAAGCCAAAAGACAAATCAAGTTCAACGGCAAGGTGGATGTGCAGCGACTCACAGAAAAAATGCAAAAGGAGATTGCCAAGTGGCCACAAGGTGTATTAGCGCAAGGTATGTGGTTCCAGAGTTTTCATAATGCAGCTCCCGACAAAGCCTTGAATTTTATGACAGAAGCAATGGAGCAAAGTTTCCTAGAGCCAGACAACAACAAACTGCCATCCAATAGTTGGTACTTCGTTTTGGCTTTTGTGTTGACAGGAATAATGGCATGGCTGCTGCATACCAGGACAAGCATGAGTCTGATAGAGCAATGTTTCTACCCGACTTTGTTCTTGGTGGTACTAAATACGTTCAATGTGTCTTTCAGAAACAAGCGAATAGCAAAAGCTGAAAAGATGATAATCACCAATATCAGCAAACAAATGTCAGATATGAAAATTCGCCTGGAAAAGTATATTGAGTGAGTATCATTAGGTTACTTATCTCTCAGAACCGACATAAACGTAAAAACAAAAGATAATGAAAATCAAATATGCGACAGTTTGACACCATCTGTCAGAAGCTGGGTGATGACTACTATACGGCATTATTGATGAAAGTAGAATAGCGAGTTTATTCACAAAAGAAAATGAAATGTTGATATAATTAAACTCGTCTTCCACTCTCTTATGATAAGTAACAAAAAAATATGATATTATGAATAGAAATTACGAAGATAAAATCCAGGCCGATGTAAAAACGATCTTCACATTGATGGCTCAACGAGTGGACGAGAAGCAGATGAACTTGCTGCATGAAGCATACGACTTTGCCGCTTTTGCCCACAAAGACCAACTGCGCAAGTCTGGCGAACCCTATATCAGTCACCCTGTTGCTGTGGCACGCATTGTGGCAGAAGAGCTGGAGCTGGGAGCAAACCCTGTTATGGCAGCTTTTCTACATGATGTTGTGGAGGATTGTCCATACAGTATAGACGAGATCCGTGAACGTTTCGGGGATGATGTGGCATTTCTTGTCGGTGTCGTGACCAAGCAGAAGAAAGCTCAGTATGACCAGTCGAAGCAGGTGGATAACTTCCGCCAAATGCTATCGTCTGTACAGTTTGATGTGCGTGCCATACTTGTGAAATTGGCAGACCGACTTCATAATATGCGCACGCTAAGCAGTATGCGCCCTGACAAGCAGATGAAGATTGCCTCGGAGACAGATTATTTCTATGCCCCTCTTGCCAATCGCCTTGGGTTGTATAACGTAAAGACAGAACTTGAAAACTTGTCGTTCCGCTATCGCTGTCCACGTGAGTATGAACAAATAGAGAAACAGTTGGCTGAACTTCAGCTGTCGGAGAAGCCAGATGTGGATGTCTTTATCGCCAAGACCAAGGAGATACTTGAAGCTAACGGCATTGATGCACGCATCGAGCTCCGTATGCGCTCTCCTTACAGCATATGGCGCAAGATGCACTCTAGGGGATGCGACTTCGAGCACGTAGACAGCAAGCATTACCTGCGTATCATCTACAAGGCTGACGGCTTGCAGGAGGAGAAGAAGCAGAGCTTGCATATCTATGCCGTGTTGTCCGAC
>ERZ869991.693-NODE-693-length-11536-cov-4.807051_pt1 | contig 11536 bp, 6 predicted proteins | sample MGYA00520862_ERZ869991 | MGnify/ENA primary metagenome ERZ869991 (study PRJEB32232, sample SAMN07284978) | human gut metagenome | biome: human-associated habitat; material: feces | host: Homo sapiens | place: Tanzania | collected 2014-08-11 ...
TTAGTGCAAGTATCAGGCAAGAAAGGATGGAGTATGACTCTCAAATTAGCGATAAGCTGAACCATAGTAGCCATAATAGCGCCGGTACGTTGCTTATCAACTTTCACTTCTTTCCAAGGAGCTTGGGAATCGAAGTAGCGGTTGCCTTCTCTGGCTAATTCCATAGCTTCGGCTAAAGCTTGCTTAAATTGGCATTCGCTAATTAACTGACCAACTTTGGCAAAGGTAGCTTCGGAGCGAGCGATAATCTCTTTGTCTTCTTCAGTAAATTCGACTTCGGGCACTTCACCTTGGAAATGTTTATTGGTGAAGGAAATACTGCGATTGACCAAATTGCCCCACCATCCGACCAATTCGTCATTGTTGCGGCGCAAGAATTCGGCCCAAGAGAAATCACTATCAGAAGTTTCCGGAGCAGTTGCAGTTAAAACATAACGCAAGGGATCAGGATCGTACTCTTTTAAGTAATCGTCAAGCCAAACTGCCCAGTTGTTGGAAGTAGAGAGTTTGCGTCCTTCCAAATTGAGGAATTCGTTAGCGGGAATATCGTAAGGCAGATTCAGGCCGCCAATGCCCATAAGTACGGCAGGCCAACGAATGGAGTGGAACGGAATATTATCTTTGCCAATAAAGTAGTAAGCTTTGGCTTCGGGATTTTGCCACCAATTTTTCCACAAATCAGGCTGCCCTTGCTCTTTAGACCACTGGATGCTGGCTGACAAATAGCCAATGACAGCTTCCCACCAAACATAGATGCGCTTATGCTCATAGCCAGGTACCGGTACAGGAATGCCCCATTCCATGTCGCGGGTAATAGCCGAATCTTTCAGACCTTCATGCAAGTAATTGTTGGTGAAGTTGAGCACATTGGGACGGAAATGTTTGTCTTTGAGCCACTCTAAAATTTTGTCATTGAAAGCAGACCATTTAAAGAAGAAATGTTCGGTCTCTTTGATGATCGGATTGGCGCCGCATAATTTGCATTTAGGCTCAATAAGTTCTTTGGCATCAAAAGTACGGCCACAAGCGTCGCATTGATCTCCGCGGGCTTTTTCGGCTCCGCAGTAAGGACATTTACCTTCTACGTAACGATCGGGCAAGAATGTTTTGTCTTCCGGACAGTAGAGCTGTTCTTGCGTTTGCAAGTAAATATAACCTTTTTCATACAGATCCATAAAGATCTTTTGTACTATTTCACGATGATTTTCTGTTCTGGTGCTAGTGAAAAGTTCCCATTGAACATGAAGATCGTCGAGACTTTTAGCTATAACATCATGATAACGCTGAGCAATTTCGGCTGGAGTCACACCTTCTCGATTGGCACTAATGGTAATGGGAGTACCATGCTCGTCTGTACCGGAAACCATGAGCACTTTGTCTCCGCTCATACGATGATAGCGGGCAAAAATATCAGCCGGTAAGTAACAACCGGCTACGTGGCCTAAGTGGAGCCCGCCGTTGGCGTAAGGCCAAGCGACACTCACTAAAATATTGGCTGACATACGGAACCTCCGATGGAGTAGGAAATATTATTATGAAAAAATATTTGAGATTTAACTCCTAAAAAAGCGGCTGCAGATCTTCTCTTTTGTTACTCCTTTCCCTTTAGAGCCTTAGGCTTAGTTAAATTAACCGAGTGAAAAGCAGGTAAGCAGATAAATTTGTAAAAAAATAACGGGTACTCTTGGGCTTGACTAATGAGCTGGTCTTTGGCTTATGTTCAGCTATCAGCGCGTTATCCGGGCTTTAGTAGTAAGTAGTTTCTGTAGTGAAATTTGCAAGGAATTTAAAGCAGGCTGTGGGTGGGGAAGTCTGCTGTGGATATATTTTTTAAGGGTAAGCTTAGTGGGCCATGGCATTAGTTGAGTTCGTACCGGAAAAAGAGATAATCTGTGATGGTTGTGAAAGACGTATCGCTCCCGGAGAAGTAGCCTATAGAAATGACGAAATTGAAGGTAGCTTCTGGTGCAAGCAATGTTACGATGAAGTTGTCGCCGAACTTATGGAAGAAGACGAAGATGAAGCTCCCTATGACGACAGCTTAAATGAAAAGGGCGCTCCAGCTGCTGCTCCAGCTCAGCCTATGCGCCAAGCGGCTCCAGCTGCTGCTCCGGCTCAGCCTACGCGCCAAGCAGCTCCAGCTGCTGCTCCGGCTCAGCCTATGCGCCAAGCGGCTCCAGCTGCTGCTCCTGCTCAACCTATGCGCCAAGCCGCTCCAGCTGCTGCTCCTGCTCAGCCTATGCGCCAAGCCGCTCCAGCTAAGAGTCATACTGCCGCTGGAAATGAGTCTGCTATTGCTGGCAGCCGCTCTGCCGACTTTGTGGCTTCCTCTCAGGCTGACCAGGCGGTCGATTTAGCTGAATCTGAGCAAACTATTTCTAAAGAGACTGCCGAAAACTCTTTTGGCAGTCGATCCGATAGCTATCGTTTAGCCGATTTGGTTAAAAATGAGGATAGAGATGAAAATGACTCTACTTACCGCATTGGACGCAAAAGAGTCAGCGAAGACGAATTGGCCAGCTATCCTCCTTTGGGAGTAGAGCCTGTCTCTCTTCATAGTGATACTCCGGCTGAGGCTGAGGAAGAAATTGAGAGTTCCGTTAACGAAGCGGCTATGACTTCAGAAGTCCCTGCTGCGGATCTTGGTGCTCAGGCTGAGAGTTACCAAGTTGAAAATAGATCTTACACTAACACTTCCGGTGCCTCCGACGAGCTTCAAGATCTCTGGAGTCGCTATCACAATTACATGGCCACAAATATCAGCGCCGATATGGTGGAAGGTTTGGCCGATATAAGCAGCCGAAACTGGACTTGCATAGGCAGCGATATGGAAACTGTGATTTCTCAGGGCGCTTCCAAGCTTGATTTAGGGCCGGAGACTGATCAGCTTTTAGCTCGTTTGGACGATGAGCAAACTTTAGAGTACGGTTGGCCTTTGGTTGTAGTTGAAACCAATGAAGGAATGAGTGTCGCTCCGCTTTTGGTTGTCAACATTTCTCAGCCTCCATACGAAGATTACAGCGCTGAGGTTCTCAGCGAGCCTGTTATAAATCCAGCTGTGTTGCGGGCTATTTGGTCTCACAGTAGTGACGTGAATTTCTTGCGTTCCAGTTTTGGAGATGGTGTACCTCACGGCGCTTTGGCTATTAGCCGTTATGTACAGCAAATTTGTGAAACCATGGGGTTGCAAACCTTTGAGCTTGATCCCCTCAAATTAGTACGTGAGTTGCCCACCGACCCTGGTGTATATAATATGGCTGTGCTCATGCTTACTAAGCCGGCTACCGTGGCTAAAAGAAATAGCGAAGAGCTGCAAGAGGTTGCCGAAAGGGAAGATTGGCAATCCAGCTCCAGCAGTTGTCTTTTTGGAGTTAAGTTGGATGATGTTGAAGGACATCAGACTATGCCGGTTATGCCCTGGTCTGCTGAGCCTGTGTTTGAAGATTCTTTGCAACTAATTCGCACTAAGGCTCTTACTGTCTTTACCATGACTCAGCGCGACACTGTCGATCAACTTATCGCTTCTGCTTGCGCCAATGCTTGGATTGATAATGAATCCATTTTGGTACTTTCCGATGATGATAAGAGACTGGACGAAGTTGTTCATTTGGCTGGCGATGTCCATTCTGCACTTTTGGTACGTACATGTGTTGCCCGCGATTTGGCTATGAATCCTAAACGCAAATCAACGAGCCTTTCTGATCTGGCTGGAGTTTTGCTCAACGAAGTTCAGGCAGCCAGTTCTTCCATACGCCAGATTATCGGTAGAGCGTACAAAGATTTGGAAAAAGTGGAAGAAATTCGTAAAGAAGCTCTCAAGGGCGCTTCTTTTAGAAAGACTTGGAGCGATAAAAAGATTCGTTGGGAAAACAAACGCCTGGAAGTTTCTAAGCGTATTTGGCAACACGGTCTCTATCCTCAAGGAACCGATCCCAAAGAAATAGGCGTAGAAGCGCAAGATTTGGACAAAGCTGTGATGTTTAAAGGCATGCGCAGCAGCATGTTCTTAAAGAAGATAGGTGCTAAGTCTGGAGCCGATATTAAGGACGTGGTTGAGTGGGCAAATCTCTCGTTACACATTAAAAATGCTGAAGCAGAAATTGCCAAAGTAAACGATCCTGATAAATATAATGTAGGTGCGGCCAACTATCGTTGGGCAGCTAGTTGTATAGGTGCTGTTTCGGCTCGTGTTTCTGGTGCTCTTACTGGTTGTGCCAACATTTTGGAGCGTTTGGCCGAGTGCACTGAGCGTGATGAGGATACAAAATCTATTGTTACCGAGTTAGTCCCGCACTTAAAAGCTTGGGCTTCCAACTACTACGATGCCAATGAGTTCTTTGAACTTCAGCCTTGTATGTTTGATACGATTATCTTTGATAATGCCAATCAAGTCAATTTGGCATGGGCCTTGCCTTGGGCCTATCGTGCCAAACGTTTGGTCGTTATTGGCAACCCTAATGGCATCCCTCCGAATGTGTTTGTTGACGGTGCTCAATTGAATCGCGCTGCTGCTCAGTTCCATTTTGATCGCCAAGATCTTATCAATCGTGGTTTGGAATATGGAACTACCAGTGTTTTCAATGCCTTCAGCATGGCTTAGAAACTGAATATTTAGAAAAATGACAGAGAAAGGAATGTGCTTGCGCTAGCTGGTACGTTCCTTTCTTATTTGTGATAATTGTAAAAGATGAGTTTTGTATACTGCAATTGCAACAATATAAGCGGGCCGTTTCACATTATTGGTGATTGTCACGGTTGCGCAGATGAATTAGTTGAGCTATTGAAAAAATTAGGCTATATACTCAAAGCAGACGGAAGTATTTGGGCTGTTCGAGGAACTCCTATAGCCGATTTTAAGTTAGTTTTTGTAGGAGATTATGTCGATCGCGGGCCCAAGCCAGCTCAGGTTTTGCATATTCTCTTAAAAGCTTGGCAAGATGGGGCCCTTTCTTTTCCTTGTTCTCATGAATATTTCTCTACTTTTAAGGCGAATGACTTAAATGAAGAATATGTGTCCGGTCAATACCGATTTGCTTTAGGTAGCGATATTGAAGCTATACAAAATGAAGATATACAATGGCAAACTATAATTTCTCAAGCCCAGAACAATGAACGCGAAGATAGTAAAACTATTTTAGATGCAATAAAATTTGAGCCAGTTAATATAAATGAAAAGAATAGTTCATATAAAGATCGTCAATTAAAGCGCATTCCGATCTTAGCTGTAAAAGGCAATCACGAGTTCAAACTTGAAAGAGTGATGTGTGGGCGCAAAGTACAAGCTATATTTAACGATATGGCTTCTACTATGCTCAGTTTAAGAGCTGCCTGGCAAGGGCTATATAGGTTTGCTCCCGGACAGGCGAGGAGCAATTTCCCTTTCTCTTATGGGGAGCTGGCTGCTTTCTTAAACTCTTTGCCTCATTACATAACTTTAGAAGGGGGGAATTTACTCGTTTCTCATGCCGGCTTGTGTCAAGATTTGCAAGGTAAAAACAATCAGCAGGCCGCTCACTTTTGCCTTTTTGGCGATGCTAATGGAAAGCTAGATGAAAAAGGGTTTCCGATTCGCCATCATTGGGAAAAATCTTATAGTGGAAAAGCCCAAGTTGTTTATGGTCATACTCCGGTAGCAGAGCCTTTAAAATGCGGCAATACTTGGAATATAGATACCGGTTGTGTTTTTGGTGGCAATTTGAGTGCTTTAAGTTACCCTAAGGGGGAAATTATTTCTGTAAAAAGCAAGCAAATTTATTGCTTTAAAGAAGGCATAAGCGATTTGAGAACGAGTGAAAGAATAATATCATGAACAAATCGTCCATAGTTATAGATGGAATTAAGGTAAATATTATTCGCAAGCCTATAAAAAGAAGTGTCTTAAAAGTAGAGCCTAGTAAAGGAGAAGTTTCTGTAAGTGTTTCTGAGTATATTACTGATGAACATTTACGCTTCATTTTAGAAAGCAATTTGTCATGGATAAAAGAGCGCCTTACTAGGCGCTCCAATCCTCAAACCGATCCGTTTTATATTCCTGAAGATGAAGATGAAGTTGGCTATTGCTATTTGTGGGGAGAAAAGCGCAAATTGGTACTTAGGAGATCGTCTCTTCGTAGTCGTATATCTTTGCAAGAAGATGGTCTTCTGGTTCTTGAATTTGCTCGTTCTCTTTCTAGGCAGCAAAAAGGTGGCTTGCTTGATAATTTTTTGCGTTATGAATTGCAAAAGGAAATGAATAAGGTTATTCCGGTTTGCCAAGCCATGACTGAACTGAAAGCTGATGAATATCGCATAAGAAAGATGGCCACTAGGTGGGGGACATGTAATCCTCTGAAAAAGCGGGTTTGGATTAGCTTAAATTTAGTCTACCATTCTCCGGAGTGTTTGAAATATGTAGTTATTCATGAGTTAACTCATTTATTGGAAAGAAGCCACAATATAATTTTTAGACGCTATTTGGATAAGTTTTATCCATGTTGGCGTTCAATTAAAGCAAAATTGGCTCTTCCTTTGGGAATGGCTACGTCTTAACAATTATAGAGATGTAGATACTTTTTACAAAGTGCAGTAGCATGTTGCGTTTTCTTTTCACAATTGCAAAATTTAGTTAAAAAATAACATGGGAGCAAAAAAATATGGCTACATTTTCTATCCTCACTTTAGGATGCCGAGCCAATCAAGCCGATTCTGAATTGTTGGGAGAAATTTTAAAGCAGCACGGCTTTACACAAGTTAAAGTTAACGAGTCGGCTGATTTAGGCATAGTTAATTCTTGCACTGTTACTGCCGAAGCGGATCGCAAAGCTGGGCAGATGGTGCGTCGTTTGAGTAAAATATGCCGTTTTGTGATGGTGACTGGTTGCGGAGCAGCCGCCAAAGGTGGCCTGATTACTAAAAATATGTTGGCAGAAAATGTTATAATTTTGCCTCCCGGACAAAGAGAAAAAATTTTGGAGTATCTTCCTTTTACTGCTATGGAAGTGAAGATAGATAATTCTCCCAACCTTCATCTAGAAGAAGATGAACAGTGCCATTCTTTTGCGCAAGTTAGAGAAGATAGCGTACAGCATAGAGCCAGAGCTTTACTTAAGGTACAAGAAGGTTGCAACCATATGTGTACTTTTTGCATAGTACCTATGGTGCGCGGCCCTCTGGTAAGTTTTAGCCCTGAAGAGCTTATTCCTAAGGTAAAGAAATTAGCCGAAGAGGGATATAAAGAAATCGTTTTGACTGGCACGCACTTGGCTTTATGGGGTAGAGATAGCCACTCGAAAAAGAAAGCCAAAGCCGAGGGTAAGCCCGAACAAAATTTCGCCGATTTGTTGGAAGCTCTGATAAAAAATACCCAAGGAGTGCGTTTTAGAATCAGCTCTATTGAGCCTATGTCTTTCCCTGAGCGCATTCTAGATTTGATGATCGCTTATCCAGATAGAGTGTGTCCTCATTTGCATTTGGTTATTCAACATGCCAGTGATAAAATTTTGGCGGCTATGCATAGAGACTATACTTTAGCTGAATATGACAATTTGGCTAAGAAATTTCTAGATAAAGTTCCCGGAGCTTGTTTGACTACCGATGTTTTGGTGGGATTTCCTGGAGAAACAGAAGAGGATATGGAAATTCTCTTAAATTATTTATCCAGACGCAAGTTCTACCATTTGCACGTATTTCCGTATTCTAAGCGCCAGGGTACCGTGGCCGCTGAATTAGCTGATCAAGTTCCGGAACAGGTAAAAAAAGAACGCGTCAGAAAAGTTATAGAGCTTGGCGCTCAGACGGCTGAAGATGTTTATAATTCTTTTGCAAATACCGTGCGTCAGGTTTTAGCAGAGCGACCTTCCGGTCGAGAAGGCTTTCTAACAGGTACAGCTGATAACTTTTTAACTGTAGAATTTCCCGGAAGAGTTTCCGATATTGGTAAAATCATGCCTATAGAAATTAGGAGGCACAATGAGTTTTAGACGAACTAAAATTGTAGCTACAATAGGGCCTGCTTCTCAAGATGAGCAAATGCTTACTAAATTGGTAAAAGCCGGTATAAATGTAGCTCGCTTAAATTTCTCTCACGGAACTCACGAGAGCCATCAAGAGCTTTATAATCGTTTGCGCAAAGTCAGCGTCGAAAATGGAGCTTTTCTCACTATCTTACAAGATTTATGCGGCCCCAAAATTCGCTTGGGCATTATCAAGAGCGGAAGCGTTATGGAAGTGGGCCAAACTTGCGTCTTTACCGCCGAAGAAGTTGAAGGCGATGCCCATCTTATGCACGTTTCTTACCCTCGCTTAGCTGAAGAAGTACAGCCAGGAAGTATGATTTTGCTGGATGATGGCTCTTTGCAATGCCAAGTAGAGGAAGTTAAAGATGGCAAAGTTTACGCCAAAGTGCTGGTTGGTGGCCCTATTAGCTCTCACAAAGGTGTTAATTTGCCAGGCACCAAGTTATCGGTAGCTTCTCTAACAGAAAAAGATGCTGATGATTTGCGTTTCGGTTTAAAAATGGGCGTCGACTACGTGGCTATGTCTTTTGTGCGTAGCCCTAAAGATGTGGAGCCTGCCCGTCGGATTATGGATGAAGTTGGCATTCATCGTCCTATTATTGCCAAGATCGAAAAGCCTGAAGCCTTAGACTGTATTGAAGAAATAGTTGAAGCTTTCGACGGTATTATGGTCGCTAGGGGAGATTTAGGTGTGGAAATGCCTATTGATGATATCCCTGTTGTGCAAAAGCGCCTAATCCATTTGGCTAGAAAAAAATACAAGCCAGTTATTTGCGCTACGCAAATGCTCGATTCCATGATTCGCAACCCACGTCCCACCAGAGCGGAAGTTACCGATATTGCCAATGCAATTTTTGATGGTGTCGATGCTGTTATGCTTTCCGGAGAGACTGCTTCCGGTGCCTATCCTGAGGAAGCCGTTACCGTTATGGCCGGCGTAGCTACTAAAGCCGAAGCTTGCCTTCCTTACGATAAAATTTTCACTCTCGATTTTGAAAAAGAAGATCGCCCCAACTTAGGTTGTGATATAGCTTTAAGTGCTTGTGAAATAGCTGAAGCTTCTAAGGCTAAAGCCATTTTGGCTTGTACTGCTGAAGGACATACAGCCAGATGTATTTCTCACTTTAGACCTCGCACTTTGGTTGTGGGAGTAGCTTATGATGAAACTGTAGCTAGACAGATGAATCTTTTCTTCGGTGTGGCTCCAGCTTTAATTAAAAAATCCGAAAATATTGGCGGTATGGTGCTTGGCTCTACCAGTGAAGCTGTAAGTCGCGGATTTATAAATAAAGGCGATAAAGTTATCGTAGTAGCCGGTTTCCCTCCGGGTGAACCTACCAACTGTATTTTTGTTAATACTGCTAAGTAAGATAAAATCTTCCGGCAGCAACAAATAAGATAAAAAGGCAGTTCACTTTGGACTGTCTTTTTTTTTGTAATTAGTTGGCTGGCTAATGCGTTAAAAGCTAGAACTTCACCTTTCAAGTTGTGAATAGTAGTATAACGCATAAAATGGTTTGCGAGAATCTTAAAATGGTTTGAGAGAACCAATTAAGCGAAAATTTACCTTTAAAACTTGAAACGCTTCTGGCTGTTTGCTACTTTCATTGTAAAAGTGAGGTGAACAGGATGAAGCGTTTTTTGTTATGTGTAGTGTTCTTGCTATCGTGTTTGTTTTTGCACGTAGCTCCTCCGGCCTGTGCTGATGCCGTTTTTGATGATTGTAGAGGTAAATACCTTGATTATGGTGGGCAAATGACACTGCGACAGATGCGTAGTGGTAAGCACAACAGAGCATACGAAGTAAAATACTATGATTCATACTGTGGTACACGAATTGGTGAATACTATGTGCTAGCCACGAGCGAAACTTCATGTACTATAGAGTTTTATTCATACATAGATGGTAACAGCACTAACAAAATATATGTTGGTTACATGGATTCTAGTCAACATTTTTGTAACGGGAAAGCGTATCACGTTTGGAAATTTTACTCCCCAGACAGAGAAAAAATAGCTAAAGACTACGAGGAAGACTCTACCGAAGAGTCGTTTCCTGATAAACTTCCAGTTTTTCAACTGTTCTTTGGGGAACAAGAATAGTAAAGCCAATATTAAAAATAGGTGTTCAAGAACGTTTTAAACGCTTTTGAACACCTATTTTATTTTAGTTAATCACCAACACGTCTAAGCTTACTGCTGCCGTGGGTTGTGTTGTTGCTGTAAATTTCAGCTGACCAGCGGCTGGTATGGCTGTAATACTGTGGGTAAATACGTCTGCCGACTTGGGAACAGCTAGCAATTTAGAATCAGCTTTCACTGCTGCGGCTTCGATTATTTGTTCGTAAGGAGAGCCTTCCGCTTCTGTGTTTTGCGTCCAGCCTTCTTGAGTTAAGCTACAACTTATGACAGAAAGCGCCGGAACGCTATCTTTTACAGCTTTAAGAGCTTGTTTAGTGGCGCTTTGAGCTAATTGGTTATAGCTGAATTTACTAGAATAAAGCCTGGCTTTACTTACATCTAGTAAAGCCAAAGGCAAATCACCGGGGATAGCTTCAGCCTTATTAAGCTCAAAACTAAACATCGGCAAGCCGTTATTAGCGTTAACAGCGTCTTTTACGTAAATTGGATCAGTTAAGCTGCCGTTAAGCGTTTGGGCAAAATCGTCAGACTTCATATTTTCCAGAGAAACAGCCGTATAACCTAACACTTCACCATAATCGGAACGGGCCAAGCAATTGGTAATGGTTTCGCTCCTGTCCATGATATTGTGGTTGGCAATGCCAAAGCATTCACTACTACCAACTAAAACGCCAGCGTTATAACAATTGCTAATTTCATAATCGTGGCAATCGAGGTAGCCAGTTTCGGCATTTCTGGTTATACCGGCTACATTGACGCCATTCAAGTTGGCAGTATTGTAGCAATTGGCGATAACTATTTTAGTGGCGTCTGAGCCATCACGGCTACAGCCAGCGATACCACAAAGTGTACTGTCGGCAGCAATATTAGCATTTACCAAGTTGCCGTGATTAGCGCAATTTCTAATAATGGCATTTTGCCCACCATTCCAAGCATTAGCAAGGCCAACAATGCCGCCAATTAAAACGGGGCCACTGACATTAGTAGATGTTGTGGTGACAGTGTTGTAATTGACGCAGTTAATAATGTAAGCGGTTTCGAGCGTCTGGCCAGCAAAAGCGCCGACATAAGCCTTTGAATTGGAAGAATTGCTACTAACAATGTAGCCTTCCTTCAAAGTCAAACTTTGGATCTTGCCACCGCTGAGGGTTCCAATCATGCCAAAGTATTCGCCGGAACCGCAGGCAGTCAGGCCTTTTATTGTTTTGCCGTTGCCATCCAAAGTGCCGGAGAAAGTGCTAATGGGAGTAAAACCGGCGCCATCGTTATAAAGAGGGGCACTTTCATTGACATCGCCACGCACTAAAACGCCACCTTCTATAGACATGGGGATGCCGATAGCCGCCGAAAAGTCCAGATTGTTAACCAAGCGATAAACTGCGCTAGTATTTTCGCGGATT
>ERZ869991.695-NODE-695-length-11531-cov-4.821460_pt1 | contig 11531 bp, 5 predicted proteins | sample MGYA00520862_ERZ869991 | MGnify/ENA primary metagenome ERZ869991 (study PRJEB32232, sample SAMN07284978) | human gut metagenome | biome: human-associated habitat; material: feces | host: Homo sapiens | place: Tanzania | collected 2014-08-11 ...
ACCAGCAAGCTCATAGATTTCCTGAGTTAGCCGAGTCAGAATTCTCTCATTTTCAGCCGATTTAGAAGATGTACAAATGCGCCAGTTAGAAATTGAAGAAGCTATGCGGTTGAATGCCGATAAAGGCTACAACCTTTATACTGATAACTTGGGCGATGTCCAGTCGGCTATAAAAGCTTCCCAGCGCCATAAAGCTTTGCAACCTTCAGAGCTTTTAGGCATTTTACATTTGGCTCAGCTCTCTCGCCAAGTCGGTACTTTTTTACGCTCTCGCAGCAAAGAGTATCCACTTTTGAGCGATAAGGCTCTGCGGTTGGGACAATTTCGCGATATAGAAAAACAAGTAGCGCGAGCCATTACTCCGGATGGTGAATTATCTCCCAACGCTACGCCCAATCTGGCGCGTATACGCCAAGAATTGGCCGCTGCCAGAGCTAGTGTGGAAGAGCGCTTGCATGATTTTTTGCGCAATTCAGAATATGCGCGTATGATCCAAGATCCGGTTATTTCAACGCGTTTTGGTCGTCAGGTTATTCCCATTAAGGCTGAATATCGCGGCCATTTCCCCGGTCTTATTATTGATCAGTCAGCTAGCGGTGCCACACTTTTTATGGAACCTTTGGCTGTAGTTGAGTTGAGCAACCTTAGCCGTACCAAAGCCTTGGCCGAGACTGCCGAAATTGAACGCATTTTGCAAAGTCTGACCGAATTGGTGGGAGCTAATGGACGTGAACTTTCTGACAGTTTGGAAGAGTTGGCTTGGTTGGAAGCTTTGCAAGCTATTGCCAAATATGCGGTTCATTCCGGCTCATCATTACCTGAAGTAAAAGATAAAGCGCCTTTACTTATTGCTGCAGCTCGCCATCCTTTGCTTATCGAACGTTTGGGTGACAAAGTGGTACCCATGACTTTTGATTTGGAAAATAACCGCACTTTAATTATTACCGGCCCCAACACCGGAGGCAAAACAGTAGCCTTAAAGACTATCGGTTTAATGGTTATGATGGCTGTTTCTGGCTTACCAATTCCGGCTGATTCTTCCAGTTGTATTCCTTTCTTTGAGCAAGTTTGGGCCGATATTGGTGATGAACAGAGTATTATGCAAAATTTGTCTACTTTCTCTGCTCATATCAACCAAGTTTTACGCATGATACCTCACGCTCAAGAACACACTTTGCTTTTGCTCGACGAACTTGGGGCCGGTACCGATCCTGCTGAAGGTGGCGCTTTGGCTGAAGCAGTGCTGGAATATTTCCACTCCAAAGGTGCTGTTACCGTAGTAACTACCCACCTTTCCGAGTTGAAGAACTTCGCTTCTCAGCGTGAGGGCATGACCAATGCGGCTGTAGAATTCGATAGCGATACCTTGGCGCCGACTTTCAGAGTTATTATGGGAGTTCCCGGTCGTTCTAACGCTCTAAAAATTGCCAGCCGCTTAGGACTGCCTGCAGAAATTGAGCGCCGAGCCGTTGAACTTTTAGGTGGAAATACCGCTCAAATTAACGGCTTATTGGGTGAACTTGATAAAGAACGTGAAGTCAATGAACGTTTGGCTAAACGCTTGCGTGATCAACTGGCTCAAGTGGGCCGTTTGCGTTCAGCTTATGAACAAAAAGTAGAAAATGCTCAGCGAGAATGCTCAGAAATGATTGCTAAAGCTACTTCCGAAACAGAAGAACTGGTCGAATCTTCACGTCGTCATTTGCGAGGACTTACCGGCAGCGTGCGCCGCAGCCTAGCTCAATTGGGCAGTGTACGCCGCCAATCCATTGTCGAATTACGTCAAGCTGCCGCCGAGCTTAGTAGAGCCTTAGTTGAGTTTGAAGCTTTAGAAGAATTGGTAGAATTAAACCCAGTTGCCTCTAAAGCTTTGGCTCAGGCCTTGCAAGAAGCGGTCAACTACCGCAAAGAGCGAGAAGGACTAGCGCCAAAAGTTGGATCTAATCTTCCTGCTGTCAAACAAAGCAGCGATATGACAGAAGATGATGATTTGCAATTGGGAGTAGCTCAGGAAGATATTGGAGATTATTCAGTTTCTGAAACACCTGATAAATCAGAAAATACTTATTCACGTTTAGACAAACTTGATCAATACGTTAGAGAACAAGCTCAAAATGTGGAAGGTAATTTAGATAGTATCAGCACCGAAGTGAGCAATTTAAAGAGTAAAGCTCCCAAAATTCCCGGACATAGCAAGTTAAAAGAGCGACTTAAAAACACTGCGGCTCAAGCTCTGGAAGTAAGCCTTTCAGCCGATCCTAATGCGGCTGTAAGCGAAAGCAAAGCTATAGGAGCCAAATTGGCCGACGAGTTGGGGCTGGACGGTTTTAAGTCTGAAGAAGAGGAGCAGCCCAAAGAGGAAGTTAAGGTTGCCAATTTGCCCTTGGAAGTTGGTTCTCACGTCTTTGTGCCTCGTTATGGACAGGATGGTACTGTACTTTCTCTTTCCGACAAAAAAGCAGAAGTGCAAATTGGTGTTATTCGCATAAAAGTCAAAAAAGAAGATCTCCAAGTTTTGGCTCCGGAAAAGAGTGAAGTCGGCTCTATTCCCAGAGGTGGGAGCATGACTATGCTCTCCAGCCGCATCGATTTGCATGGCAAAAATGTTGACGAAGCTCTTTGGGAGTTGGGTGCCAAAATTGATGACGCCTTCATGAGTGGAGTGCACCAATTAGAAATTATTCACGGTAAAGGCACTGGCACTTTGCGTAAAGCTGTTATTGATTATATTAAAAATCACCCTTCAATCGCTTCCTACCGCATGGGAAAAGCCACCGAGGGTGGTATTGGAGCTACTATAGCTACGTTAAATAATTAGTTGGTTTGGCTTCTACCACGAGTGTCGCAATTAAAGTATAAGGCTCTGTTCTTATTTTGAGTCTATTGTTGTCAAAAGAGAAAGTCGTCATTTTTAAGATAAAGATGGCGATTTTCTCTTATACTTATATAACAACAAATATTATGCATAAAGGCTAAAAAATGTCGAAAATGAGATTGCAATGCTACATATTTTAGGTCGTATAAGCAAGGTACAAGCGTAGGAAAATTAGAAGCTGTCGCGGTTGTAATCTTATTTATTTTTTTAGAGAGGGCCGTTTTTCAATAATGTTAGAACGTCTATTGACGCTGTTGAAGCGGATCTTTCAAGTTAAGAGCGTCGAACAACTAAAATTAGAAGCCGGCTCTGAGCAGAGTGAAGCTTTAAAACGTGCTCTTAAGCTTAAAGATTTAGTCGCTTTTGGAGTAGGAGCTGTAATTGGCTCTGGTATTTTTGTAACTACAGGTTTAGCCGCTGCTGGAAGCAGAGATTATGTGGCTGCAGGCCCCGCAGTTATGATCTCTTTCCTGGTTGTTTCTGTCGCTTGCCTATTGTGTGTGCTTTGTTATGCCGAATTTGCTTCGGTTATTCCTACTGCCGGCAGTGCATATACCTACGCTTATGCCAGTTTGGGAGAATATGTCGCTTGGATTTTGGGTTGGAACCTGATTCTTGAATATGCAGTGGGCAACATCGCAGTAGCTATTTCTTGGTCTGGTTACTTTTTGTCTATTCTAAGAGGCTTTGGCATACATTTTCCTGCTTGGTTAGCTGACAGTTATTTTACTGCCTCACCGGAAGTTATAGCCAGTGCTCCTCATATTTTGGGTATTCCCATTATGTGCAACTTACCAGCTATTGCTATTGTAGTTTTACTTACATGCATTATTGTACGTGGTATTAAGTGCTCGGCCAGTTTTAACGACTTCTTGGTTGTTTTTAAGATTCTAATTATTTTGGGCGTTATTGCTTTAGGTGCTGTCTATGTCCATCCCGGAAACTGGACTCCTTTTGCTCCCAATGGTTGGGCTGGTATTCAAGCTGGCGCCGCTTTGGTCTTTTTTGCTTACATAGGCTTTGATGCTATTACTACTTTAGCTGAAGAAACTAAGAATCCCGGTCGCGACTTGCCTTTGGGTATGGTTATAACTTTGGCTATCAGCACCTTCTTATATATAGCCGTAGCTGCCGTTTTAACCGGTATGATTCCTTACACTGAATTGGGAACGGCTGAGCCTATGGCTACAGCTTTTGCCGCTATTAACATGCCTAAGGTGTCAGCTGTTATTGCTATCGGAGCTGTTATTGCTATGACTGCCGTGTTGTTGGTCTTCCAAGTAGCTCAGCCGCGTATCTTCTTTGTTATGGCTCGTGACGGCTTGATTCCTAAGTTCTTTGCCAAAGTTCATAAAAAATTCCGTACTCCTCATATAACTACTTGGGGTACTACCATTGTAGTAGCATTATGTGCCGGCTTTATGGATTTAAGCATTGTAATTGAATTGTGTAACATTGGTACTTTATTCGCTTTCATATTAGTATGCTTAGGTGTAATCATCATGCGTCGTCAGCGTCCTGATTTGGAGCGTCCTTTCCGTACTCCCTTAGTTCCTTGGGTGCCTATCGGTGGTGTCATCTGTTGTCTTTATTTGGTAGCCGGCATGCCCTCTATGACTTGGGTGCGTTTCTTGGTGTGGATGGTAATAGGTACGATTATTTACCTGTGTTATGGTTATAAACACAGTGCTATGCTTAATCCGCCTCCCTCTGCTCACAATTGTGTTTTGAATCAGGAGTTGGTTGGCAACGAAATGCAAATAGGCAGCACTGTTGTTAATGATAGTGAAAAGAATGCCACTGAAGAGGCCAATGCTTCTGAGGTTTCTCGCTAGTTTTAACCTAAGCTGATAAAAAAATAGAATGAGCCTGCCGAAAATGCTCGGCAGGCTCATTCTATTTTTATTTGCGTATAAAATTTAAAGCTTTTCGATCTCAATCAAGGGAAGCAAAGCTTTAACCCTTTCCAAAGTAAAAACAGCGGGCAATTCTGTTTCGGCATTGGCCGCACCACAAGCACTAGCCCAACGTAAGGCTTCTGGTAGGGGCAAATTCCTACTGCAATGTAAGCCTAGTCCGGCACTGAAAGAATCGCCGCTACCTACAGAACTAACTACATTGTCGACAGAGTAGGAACAATGCCATACTCCATCGCCATTTAGAGCAATTGCGCCGCCTTCACCCATAGTCACGCAAACTAAAGCGGCTCCGCGCTCGAAAACACAACGAGCAGCCTTTATCACTTCTTCTAAATTAGATACTGACACTCCAAGAGCGTCGCTAAGCTCATCACGATTAACTTTTATAGCTAAACCTTGAGGAGCGGCTATAATCGCTTTTAAAGTGTCTCCTGGTGTATCTACTAGGGTTGGGCCAACTTGTTGAGCCAACTTGACGCACAGTTGCCTATAGTCTTGAGCACTGACTCCGGGGGGAACACTGCCGGCAAAAATAGCCGCTTGGCTCTGAGCGCCTTGCTCAAGAATAAAGGTAGCTAAATCTTGCCAATGGCGTTTGCTAAGCGTGGGGCCGGGCTCATTTATGACCGTAGAGTCACCCTGACTGTGGCGTAATAAGTGACTCATTTTAGTTTCCAGATCATCAAATTTGAGCCAAGAGGCTGCGATGTTTTCTTGAGCGATCAAACGTTGCAAAAGCTGACCGGAAGAGCCGCCCAAGAAACCGGATACTAAGTAAGACTCTCCTAAAGTCTTGCTAGCTCTTCCCACGTTGATACCTTTGCCACCCGCGCTGATACGCAAACTGACAGCGCGGTGGACTTGGTGAGGTATCAACACAGGAACCCCGATAGTTCTGTCAACTGTCGGATTTGTCGAGACGATTAAAATCACCGCAGTTTACCAGCCACCTTCTGCTCCGCCCCAAGAATTGCCATTGGAACTGTTGGAAGAGGAGCTGCTGGAAGCAGAGCCGCCGCCACCTGAATAACTGCCGGAAGAAGAACCGCCGCTATAGTAAGCATCTCCACTACCATAACTGCTGCCGCCGTAGCCTCCGGGGTTGTAGCTTCCGGAAGAAGAACTGGCCGGGGCCTCTTCTTCATACACGTAAGTAGGCTGCTTTTTAGGTTCGGGAGCTTTTTCTAACTGAAGATCTACTCGGTTATCATCACCGGGTTTCATAGTTAATTTAGCAGCTCCGTCTTTGTAACCGCTGCGCTTACAAGTAATTTTATATTGTTGACCAGTTACCAAACCGTTACTCAAAGTCAGACTTCCGCTTGCATCAGCTTTGCCTACAGACTTGCCATTAAGGTAAACGGCAGCATTGGCATTAGTGAAAACTCTTAAAGTGGGAGTCAGTTTCATATTGAGCACAACTTCAGCATCAGGTTTATCGGCATTGACTTTAACGTCTTTTTTAGCCGGACTATGCAAATTGGAGCTAGCTTTTACTGTATAAGTTTTACCTAAGTCAATTTCAAATTCGGCTGACTGACCGCCTGAAATTTTCTTTGAAGTGAGCTTTTTGCCGTTTTGCATGAGAACTACAGTTAAAGAACTCTGAGAGAAGCGCTCTCCTTTGGGAGTAACTCGCACAGTACCTTTGTTGCGATTTAAAGTAACTTGTAAGTCCTTATCGCCTTCACTAGGATCAACAGTAACTTTTTCCTGGTACTTTAAGAAACCGGGAGCAGTAACAGTAACTTCCAAAGGCTTTTCTGTAGGCACTTCAAATCTGGCCAAACCTCCGGCAGCAACCATTTCTCCGTCTTTTATCAATTGACCATCGCAAGTTACTTTCACCTTAGGTTGGGAGGGAAGCTTGTCATTGGTAATATGCACGGACAATCCGGCTGGAGCACCGACCATATCGACTTGCAAATCTTTAATGGGAGCTTCAGAACTGAGGTTAAGTTTAGTATCGTGATCCTTAAATCCGTCAGCCGATACTCTTACTACAAGTTCCTTATTTAAAGGAATGCGCAAGGTCAGTTTACCGTCGACAACATCTTCAGTTTTGATGACATTGTCTTGCATAATTAAAGAAACTTTAGCTTTGGGAGCATTGTTTACCGCGATTTTAACTTGCCCTTTGGGGAAGAAGAAATAGTAATAACCTCCGCCGCCAAGTAAGACAATGACGACTAAAGCGATAATGATGCCCATAAGATTGCTGCCGCTACTCTGAGGCTGCAATTGCTTGGCAATGCGTACAGTTCCGGGACCGTCTGTTAAAGAAGGACGTTTGGGAGTAGCGCCTGGAGGGAAGCTGGGAGGAGTGTTGGGATTTATGACCGCATCTCCCATAGCTCCGCCGTTGCGCAAACTAGCAATATCATTTTCTTCAGGCTGGGCCGATACGAAAGGACTAGTTTGCATAGGCTCGCCCAAACCGGCTTGTTCGCGATCTTCGACGAAAAGCTGCTGGGAACCGACGCCGCTATGTTTAGCCTTTTGACTTTGACCGCGACTATCAGGGAAGCCCATAGGACGGATACCGCCTTGCGACGGTTCATTGTCTAAAGCTTGAGAGGCAGCATCAAAACGGCTACCACTTAGAGGCACCGGTACCGGCTGAGGATCGTTAGGATCAAAGCCCATGCTTGTATTGCTCAAGCCGTTGCCAAAATCTCCTGATTGGCGTCCAAAATCGTTACTGCCTGACATAGAGGAGACGGCTTGTTCAGGATATCCACCTTGCTGAGGAGGATAATTGTCTTGAGGATAGCCTCCTTGCTCGGGATAACCACTTGGCTGAGGAGGATAATTCTCCTGAGGGTAGCCTCCTTGCTCGGGATAACCACCTTGCTGAGGAGGATAATTACCCTGAGGATAGCCTCCTTGTTCAGGATAGCCACCTTGCTGGGGAGGATAATTATTCTGAGGGTAGCCTCCTTGCTCGGGATAACCACCTTGCTCAGGAGGATAGTTCTCTTGAGGATAGTTGTTTTGCTCGGGGTAAGTACTTGGCTGAGGAGGATAATTATTTTGAGAATAGCCACCTTGATCAGGATAACTACCTTGCTGAGGAGGATAGTTCTCTTGAGGATAGTCGTTTTGCTCAGGGTAAGCATTGGGCTGAGGTTGAGCTGGTGGCTGAGAAGAAATCTGGCTGCGCCTGGACTGACGAGCTCCTACCGAAGTAGGCCGCGAAGGTCTGGCTGGAGGAGCGGCCGGAGATTGCGAGCGTCCAGTAGGAGATTGAGGTGCAGATGGGGGAGCTTGAGGAGCTGCTTGGTCTAAGGGAGCTCCACCGACGGGAGTATTGCCGGAAGGATGCACGGAAGAGCGAGCAACACTGCTTGGACGCGGCTCACGGGGAACCCCTTGTTCACCTTCGCGCGGATTAAATTCCAAATTAAGCAAGCGTTTTTCGGCGTCTTGAACAGACGCTTCCATATCAGAAGAAACATTTTGCTTGCGCATTAACATTCCTAAAGTTCCGCCAGCAGTTTTAGAACGCAATAAACGCATATCTCCGCCAGAAGAAGTTTGTGAACCGGAGAAGCCGCTGCTCGAATCGCTGCGTCTCTCCTGCGATTGGAAAGGATTCTCGCCTAGAGGTGCCATATCAGAAACTCCATTTTTGTCAGATTCAAGGCCAACTTCGATCTCTTCGATAAAATCTTCTGCGGAGCAATCACGCTCAATGGGATCAGAGACCATCAAACGAGCTACCAAAGTTTCCAACCAAATGGGCGCTTTGGGCAGATGAGCTCTTAAACGTGGCATCTGAGGTAAAGCTGCTCCGGGAGTAGAAACTAACCCAGGAGCTGGACGCTCACCGGTTACCATGTAGTAGAGAGCTGCTCCTAAAGAGAAAAGATCGGATTGAGAGTCTGGAGCAGAGTCGGAAGATAATTCAGGAGCAATAAAGCCCAAGCGCTTAGTGTCATTTTTTAGCTCACTATTGTGAGTAAAGAGCGCTCTGGAAGTTCCAAAATCAGTGATAACTACTCTGCCTGTTTGTTTTTCGATAATTATGTTGCCGGGATGCAAACAACCATGGAAAATACCTTGTTTGTGAGCAAAGCTCAAACCTTTGGCTGCTTCTTGCATAATTCGGCAGGCATGATCTATATCAAACTTTTTGTAATGTTCAATTAAAGTCTGTAAAGCTACGCCGTCAATAAATTCGGAGGCTATAAAATGATAGCTTAAGTCTTCTCCTAAGTCGTATACTTTGGCTATGTTGGCATGTTCGAGAGATGAAGAAACGACCACAGAGCGTTGTAAATCGGTAATTAAACTTTCATCTGAACTTAGAGACGCATTAAGAACTTTTAAAGCTACTCTTTTGTGCGTATTTTTATTGGTCGCTTGGTAGACTACGGCAGAAGGCCCTTTGCCTACCTCTTCAATGATTTCATAGACGCCGATGTTTGATGGAACCACAATAATACTCTGCCTCTACTAAATTTTCTCTCTGTCTGTATTTTTAGCCAGCATTAGAAAAAACGCCTTAAAGAACTTGCTCCTCATTCATATCCATGCGGAAAACAAAAAAAGAACACTCCTAGTATTTGTTTTTGGGATGTTTACTCCCTGCTTAAAAGGGAAAAGTAGGTTCATGCTTTATTTCATTTTCGCTCTCTTGATATGCAAATGATTAAGGCTAAACGTACAGCAGGGCAAATTGACTAAGGAAAAGAACGCCCCGCCCTTATATTAAAAACACCGGATCGTCAATTTAGTGAAAATAGACAACAATACGTTCAAAATTGTGAGGCGTTCTCTTCATAATTATAATGCCTTGGCAGCAGAATGCCTTTACGCTTTGGTTGTCGGTTTTATAACAGCTTTAGCGGCCATTTGCTTTAATTTCATGATTAAAAGCGTTCACTCTGTTTCTGTATGGGCATTGCCTGAAACTTGGTGGGCGATTCCGCTGTCTATTTCTGTTGGCGGTTTACTTACTGGACTATTTTTGTGGTGGCGTTCTAAAGACCTAAATCCAGGAGGCGTTTCTGGAGTAATTACTAGTGTTTTTGCTCAACACGGTCTTATTCATGGTCGAGTAGCTTTAATTCGTATGATATCTGCCGCTCTAACTATAGGTAGTGGCGGTTCGGCAGGTCGAGAAGGGCCTATTGTACAAATCGGCGCTTCTTTAGGCTCGAAGTTTGCTCAGATTTTGAAATTGTCTGAGCACAATACGGTTATATTGCTATCTTGTGGTGTGGCGGCAGGTATCTCTTCAGCATTTAATGCTCCCATTGCCGGTATTTTTTTTGCTTTGGAAATTATTCTGGCTCGCTTTACTTACCATTCATTCGGTTTAATTGTACTTAGCTCTGTAACTTCTTGCGTTATCACGCGGCTGTTGGTTGGAGATTTAGCTGAGTTCTCTGTGCCTATTTACATATTGCAAAACTCTTGGGAAATGATTCTTTGTCTGGGGTTGGGATTGGTATCTGCCTTAGTTGGGGTTACTTTTACTCGTTCGTTGGCTATAAGTGAAAAGATGTTTAGCCATATAAAATGTCCGATATGGTTTAAGCCTGCTGTAGGCGGTTTGTTGTGCGGAGCTATAGCTATTTTTTATCCCCAAATTATGGCTAGCGGTTATGATGTCATGAATGAAGCCATGAATAGTCATTTGGCGATTACTTTGATGTTAGCTCTAGTTATAGCCAAAATAATAGGTACATCATTTATCCTTGGCTCAGGAGGAGCTGGAGGCGATTTGGCTCCTTCGCTTTTTATAGGATGTATGTTGGGTGGTGTTTATGGCTGTGTAGTTAATTATATTTTCCCTGGAAGTACGGCAGCTACCGGAGCTTATGCTCTAATAGGTATGGCCACAGTCTTCGCAGCTGCGGCTAGGGCTCCACTTACTGCAGTATTTATGATCTTCGAAACTACCGCCAACTACTACATGCTTATGCCCATCTTAGCCGCTTCGGTGGTAGCCGCTCTGTTCGCTTCAGTGTTGGACAAAGAATCACTTTACACTCTGAAGTTGAGTCGCAGTGTTTTAGATATGCAACAAGGAAGCAGAGCTTTGATAAGTCCATTGGAAGAAATAAATGTAGCTGAAGTAATGAGCTCTGATTTTACTTCTGTAAGTCCAGAAACTTCTGTCCACGAAGCTATTGCTAAACTGAAAGAAACTGGGTATGCCCTGTTAGCTGTTATAGATAAAAAGGGAAATTTTTGTGGACAAATAGATCGTCGCGACATTATCTATTGGCGAATGCGGCGCAGCGGCAACAACACTAAATCAACCTCTGTAAAAGAAATTATGCGCACGGATGTTGAGTTTTTAACTCCAGATGATTCTTTAGCTGCCGCTGTACATTTAATGTGTCGCTGCCGCTGCGGATGTTTACCTGTTTTAGAATCATCGCGCTCACGCAAATTGGTTGCAATGCTAGATCGCAGCGAAGTTTTCCAGGCTTTTGTGCAAAAGCAAGGTGAGCAAGCTTTGGAATAGTTGAACGCGATAATTGAAAACGAGGCGAGTGCAAACTAAATTTATAGCCGCCAAAATGTTCGTTATACCCACCGGAGAAAACTTTATCGCGTTAGCGATCTTTCGAGGAGGGATATAACGAACTAATCAACGGGGCTATAAATTTTGCACTAACATGCATTGCGTAAAAATTTTGCACATTTTTTTTAAATTGCAATATTAAGTTGAACACCTCTCCATAGCTTTATGAGTTGAGTATATTGCTTAATTCATCGTC